>Ga0307514_10000057_pt1 | contig 293412 bp, 284 predicted proteins | sample 16_EM_MG_FD_203088 | JGI IMG/M metagenome (GOLD analysis project Ga0307514, IMG submission 203088) | Populus trichocarpa ectomycorrhiza microbial communities from riparian zone in the Pacific Northwest, United States - 16_EM | ecosystem: Host-associated > Plants > Roots > Unclassified... | reverse complement strand
CCACCATCTCGCCGCTCCCTCCGCGTCTTCCAACGTCTCCGCCTTTCTGTAACACCATTCCTCCGACACCACCAGTAATCTTCCTTTCTTATCCCCAAGTATCTTCGTACCTGCCTGCGCCGTGACACTTAATCCCAATAATCAATACAACATTTATTGAACTAAGTACAACCGCCTATCTATTTTCTCTTTCTCTCCTCGTTTCTTCCTGAAACTCAACCTCTTGCCCAATTCTTGCAAGAGCTTCCAAATCGAATCTTCTCCAACAGCCGTCACCTATATATATATAAATCAGGCCTCTCCTTCAAACAACCAATCCTCGGAAAATTCCTCGAATGGTAATGCGCCAGTGGTCAAGTATCTGAGCACCAGGTACCCGATATTCTCGTTCTCGCAGAAATGAAAAATCACCCGGTAGATGTGCGTTAAACGGGCCTCTGCCAACAGAAAAAGAAGATTGCCGAAAGACTCGACTGTCTGTTGCAGTGCGTACTCGGCACGTGTGCAGTGATGTCCAGGCATATAAGGCCCAGTCACCAGTATTTATAAGGGAAGTGATTTTTGAGTAGAATATAGATAGAATTCTTAATAATATTTTAAGCTCGTCTTCAGTGTTCTGATTGTTGACTGCGGATTGCTACTGATACTTCTTTTCTCATCTCTGGAAAGATGCCATCTCTTTATAGTCGTCCTCGAGGGTTTGTACGCCCATACTTCGACGCTATGACTACAGTGCTCATGATAGCGTTATCGCGGTCATGCCATGCACCCAATGATAACACGCCACGCCTCTCCATAGGTTATCGTGCTCATGCAGCTGAGGTATTAAAGCGTTACGCTTCTGATAAAAATCAGGCCATCCAGTGCATGGTATCATGTCAGACAATGTGTCAGATGAAACTTGAACTTAGACATCTCGCAATCGTTATGCCAGTAGTTGGAACATCTGCCAATCATGGTTGGCAGTGCTTATCGCAAATTGATGCCTCACCCTAAAGGCTATTAGGCTTGCATCATAGATGTAATCGGCGACCAACCGATACTATGCCAACGTAGATTCGTGACGCGTCAGCTCATATACAATACGAGTCTGACGTTGCAATACATACTAACTCAAACCAATGAGCAGGGTTGCTTCCGGCCTTATATCCTCACCCGACGTCATTAATCCCTCAGTCACGTCATGCTTAGCCCAAGACAATTCTCTTTGGTCGGGGAGTGCCCCGATGTCTCTTATCACCTGTGGCAATAAGTCGGAGATCCCACATACTCGCATATCAACTAACGACTGCTGTGTCTTTTCTGTCAAGTCCTGCTAGTTTCAGAGATAATGAACCTGGTCGAAAACTATGCGCACGGCTGATACAGAATATCCCCGCTAAGGCAACACAGCTGCATCGTCTTAAGTGACTTCTGCTAAGCAGTAGCTTATCCGATCAAGAAGCGACTCATATGTATCCCCGCTAAAGGACATATGACTGGCTCACTTAACGATATCATGAATAGGCGTTATGCACATCACGTGAATGGACCTAGGGTAACTCCATGATATGTATTCATATAACCATCGTAAGTACCATTATCGCTGTCAACGGAGAACCCATAACATAAAGCATACTTCATCAAGCTTAGTAACTACCGCATACAACTGGACCATACCAACGATGCTATAACCGATTGAGATTTCCGCACGCAAATATTCACATCACTGCCATCACAGTATGCAATGATATTAATGGTCCCAAAGTATAGAAGGCCCTTAACTATACCCAAAGAAGCCATGCATGATTTCTTGAAAGAAGACACTACAGCCAGCCTCACCAAAGAACTCGGAGATGCATCCACGGGGGCCGCCCTTATATCACAACATGGCAGCTACCGTGGCTGAGGCCGAGGCCGTGGGGGTGGGCTTGGTGGACGCGGAGGATGCGGTGAACACGGTGGAAACGGTTAGTATTAACAACAGTTCTGTTTTCGGACCGTTTCTACTATAGCAGTTCCAAGAAAACCCGGACTGAGCCGGTTTGGTCCGGGTTTGTACCAAACGATTCCTTCAATTAAGTCCTTGAATATTCATGTGATAATTCAGTGTTTGGTACATGAAATATGGAGCTTCAGACGGCGCATCTTTTGGGAGTCTCCGATTTTTGATATCTTCAAAACTCAGCAAGCTGCTGTGAAATTATTGTCATTTTCGGCCGAAAAACGAGGTTTTTGGGCAACCGCTTGCTCAGATTTAAAGATATCGAAAATTGGAGACAGCTAAAAGATGCGCCGTGCTGAGCTGCATATTTTACATACCAAACACTAAACTCTCTGATTAATATTGGTGGCCTTAAAGTGATGGTTCGCTTAAAAAATCGTCGATTTTTGATGGGGTAAGGCCGTTGCCCCGCAGACCTATAAAACCAGCTGGGTCCAAAACTGGAACCGTTGCTAACACTAGAAACGGTGGATCCGGAGACAGTCATGAAAGTAAGTGCACCTATTGCAGAATTGACAGCCATACTACAGATGCATGCAGAAAGCGCAAACGCGCGCAGGAGGAAGGAAACAACGGAAATGATGAGCGCATTTGCTTCCAGTGCAGGCTCCCAGGCCACATCAAAGTCGATTGCATCTCCTACAAACATATAAAGGAGTGGTGGAAGGTGAAGAAATCAACTGTTACAGCAGCCCTCTCTACGACCGGAGACTGCAATCCCTTCTGACTAACCACCTGTGCTCTCGCTGAAGCGGGTCCGAAGTTGGTCATTGATTCCGGAGCATCACACCACATGTGCAATGACCGCAGCAGCTTCTCAACCTTCAAAAACCTCTCAGTTCCTATAGTAATCGAACTCGGAGATGACAATTCAGTCACCACTACATATTATAACTTTGTCAATGTCATACAAGGCTATCAAGTCGAAGCCCTCCATACTCCTACTATTCGACTTTCCCTTCTATCGATCAACCAATTGGATTTGGGTGGGCATAGGACTATATTTGGGGATGGAAAATGCTCTATAACTTCGCTATCTTCTTGTACTCTCACCGGAAAACTAGTCAATGGCATATATATAATAGTCCCAGCAACCGCACTCCTATCATGGACTACTGGGAGCGGGAGACAGAGAAAGAGAAACAGCTCACTTGCAAGAGTAATAATCAATGAACCTACAATCGAGTCTTCAGAGTCACCTACAATCACACCTACAAGTCCACCTGCTTCCTCTATTCTAAAGTCAAGACTATGGCACCAACGACTAGCTCATTTGAATTCTACTGCCATAAAGTTTATACTCAAGGGATATACACACCATGATTCTATGTGCACAGTCTGCATGCAGGCCAAGCACAAACAAAGATTCATCAAAGTACCAGGCAAGGGCACTACGAAGCCCTTTGAACTTGTACATTCGGATGTGTGTGGTCCCTTCTCTACACCAACCTTTGGAGACAATCGATATTATATACTATTCATCGAAGACTACACGTGGTACACATTCGTATGGCTGCTCCGAAATAAGAACGCCGAAACATGTACCTCCACCTCCCAGTCATTTCAGGCCCGACTATACTCAATGGGATACGAGATCAAGTAATTCCGGTGCGATAATGGATTGAGAGAATACGACAATCAGACCTTCCGATATGTCCTCGCGGCCCATGGTACAACTTACGAGCCATGCCCTCCATACGCTCACCATAAGAATGGTGTTGCCGAATGCATGATCCATACAATCACTGAAAAGGCCCGGGCGATGATGATTGACTCCCAGGCTCCAGTTCAGTTCTGGGGAAAAGCAGTTAATACCACAGTCTATCTTCATCAGAGATCACCAAATGAAGGCCTGAAAAGAAATGACCATGATGGTTATCAAGCACCGTACGAAACACCATACGAGATGTTGCATTGATTTGGACAACCTATGCACAATGACGACGGTAACAAGATATCTTATCATGCTTCTCTTCACAATCTACGATGATTCAGATGTTATACCAGCACATCAGCAAAATGTATTTTAGTCACTGGAAGCCTCCAGGAGTGTCTGAGAGGATGTGGAGTGTAAACTTAGATGCATCAATTTCAGGAGAGTATCAGACCCTAGGAGGGCATTCCTGCTGGCCTTCAGAGTAACTGGGAGCACCGGCGACAAGCCTGGGAGCGCCGACGACAAGCCTGGGAGCATCTGGGAGCGCCAGCGACAAACCTGGGAGCACCTCGAATCACAGTAGAGCAGTCTGGGAAAAACAATATCTTCTTTGGGAACGCTGCTGGTGCGCCTGGAAATCATAGCTACTGCATTCAGTTTGTATTCTCATCTATGTATCTATGTATCTATGTATCTATGTATCTATGTATCTATATAGCTACCCATCTACACACGGTATATCTGTACTGGCTGCAGGCAGTGCTTGAGAGCGATTCGAGGTGCACCTGAAAATGACGATCGAGTGAACTCAGAGATACACTCCGAGGCCGTGATCGAGCGAGTTTGGAGATGCACTTGTAGGCAGTAATCGAGCGTATCTGGCGATACACTTGGAGACCGTGATTGACTGAACTGAGAGATGCACTCCGAGATTGTGATCAAGCGAGTTTGGAGATACACTTGGAGGCTGTGATCGAGCAAGTTTGGAGGCCATGATTGTGCGAGTTTAGAGATGCACTTGGAGGCTGTGATCGAGCAAGTTTGGAGATGCACTTGGAGGCCGTGATCGAGCGAGTGTGGAGATGCACTGGGAGGCCATGATCGAGTGAACTCAGAGATGCACTTGGAGGCCGTAATCGAGCGAGTTTGGAGATGCACTTGCAGGCCGAAATCAAGTTGAACTCAGAGATGCACTTGGAGGCCGGGATCGAGCGAGTTTGGAGATGCATTTGGAGGCCGCGATCGTGTAACTCAGAGATGCACTTGGAGGCCGTGATCGAGCAAGTTTGGGGATGCACTTCCAGGCCATGATCGAGCAAGATCGGGGGAGTACTTGGAGGCAGTCAATAGGAGGCGCGCCGGGTGCTGAGACTCTATCCATCAGTTAGTTAACTCGCAACCGTGGGAATATGCTGAGGTGACTTTACCGTTGAGCTCTCATGGAGAGCTGGCGGGTGGCGGTCGATCTTGTAGGGAGGCACGCCGGAAGCTGAAGCTACATTTAGGGGTCAACTCCCAATCGTCAGAATGAAGGGAAGACAGACAATCTTGGGATGATGCAGTACTCGCTGTATGCAGTGCTCGGTGTATGCTTTACTCGGTGTTAACTCATGATCATGGCATGAAGAGATGGAGAGTGATGACTTAACTTTGTGTTCTGCGATGATGGTCGAGTTGTGGACGAGAAAGAGAGAGATGGGGGATGAAGATGAGAACGATATGGAGAATACGAACGGATATGAGAAATCCCGGGTACGACATGCCTGGTTGGGTTGGGAAGACCTCGTATCGGTGTAATTACACGCCGGATCAGGACTCTTACCTGCCGTATCGGGGATTGTCAATTGACTCGCACACGAAATTCTCTTAGATCCCAGTTTCTCATGATGATTTCCCTCGTACCCTCTCATCTGTCTCTTTCTTGTCCTTAATTCTACCATCACCTCAGAATACGAAGTTAAGTCATCCCTATCTATCTCTCCATGCAATGATCATGAGTTAACACCGAGTACAGCATACACCTAGCACTCCATACCCCGAGCACTGCATCATCCCAAGATCGACTGTCTCCCACTCCCAGCCAGTCTCTTATCTCTCGGCGGACCTGATTGTACTCAACTCTCTACATTCCCACAATTAACAGTTAACCAATGAATAGAGTCTCAGCTGCCGTCGCACCTCCCTCCCGATCTACTGCCTCCAAATCGACCACCTCCAAGTACTCCTCCAATCTCGATCGATCATGGCCTCCAAGTGCATCTCCAAACTCGCTCGATCATGGCCTCCAGGTGCATCTCTGAGTTACACAATCTCGGCTTCCAAGTGCATCTCCAAACTCGCTCGATCTCGGCCTCCAAGTGCATCTCCAAACTCGCTCGATCACGGCCTCCAAGTGCATCTCTGAGTTACACAATCTCGGCCTCCAAATGCATCTCCAAACTCGCTCGATCTCGGCCTCCAAGTGCATCTCTGAGTTTCACGATCTCCAAACTCGCTCAATCACGACCTCCAAGTGCATCTCTGAGTTCGACTTAATCTCGGCCTCCAAGTGCATCTCTGAGTTACTCGATCTCGGCCTCCAAATGAATCTCCAAACCCGCTCGATCTCGGCCTCCAAGTGCATCTCCAACCCCGCTTGATCTCGGCCTCCATGTGCATCGATGAGTCCAACTCGATCTCGGCCTGCAAGTGCGTCTCCAAACTCGCTCGATCACAGCCTCCAAGTACATCTCCCAGTTCACACGATCATGGCCTCCAAGTGCATCTCTAAGTTCTCTCAATCAAGCGTCTCCAGGTGCCCCTGTGATTACGCTCCAGTACCATCTGCAGCCAGATTGGCCGTATGTATATATATAGAGTGACTTAGATAGATAATACATGCCATATTATGATGTAGCGAATCTTGTGACTGTAACAAAGACGAATTTGATACATGAAATGCCTCCTGGTTATGGAACTTTATGAACCATTGCTGTGAGAATACGGCACTAAGTCTCCCGCAGAGCTGCGCAGAGATCTCAAGCTTCTCTCGAAGTCTCATCAGACCTGTGCAGAGGTCTCAGCTACTCCAAAATTTGACTATCCTATAAGTCAAATCTCGTAGCATCCTCAGAATGCTCTTGCAGAGTCTGAGAGAACTTTGCTTCGCTCCAGGGGGGCATGGGAGCATCTGGAATTGTTTGGGAGTACCGGTGAGGTCTACTGGAGTGTCTGGGAGGTTTGCGTGTGGCTTCCGGACCGATTTACATTTTGCTGATGCAGATTCATCCCCGAAGTTCAACGCTGATGTAAATTTGGCCCGAGATCAAAACCATGCATGATGGTAGGCTACACACAGCACTCAAAAACGTTGTAGAGGATATGGGATCCTGAATTCCATAAGGTGAAAGCCCAATCAGAAGTCATCTTTGACAAAGAGACATCGGCAAAAGTGCAAATCGACTATAGGCTGCGCTATACGCACCCGCGCACCTGCGCACCTGCGCAGCTCATAGCAAGCTTCCCGTGGACCCCTGCGCAACGCGCAATCTATCGTCGTCTATAGTTGATTCATACAAATGTGCGCGAGGGCCTATAGAACTATATATGGCTGCCAGCCACAGATGGACCTATACCGGTCTTTACTACCCACAGTCTTCGCCTTTATACCGGTACTATACACACCATCGCTGCGACTCCGCATGGAAGCCTGCTCTAGAGCCTGTTTGAAAGCCTGCTTGATAGCCTGCTTGCTAGCCGGCATGATAGCCTGCATGATAGCCTGCTTGAGAGCCGCTCTTCGAGAGGAGTAGAGTTTTCCACAGGAAGCTTTTGGCCAATGACAAACTCTGAGTTTGTGGAAGCTTTGGCTAATTGAAGACTCTAAGTCTGTGGAAGCTTTAGCTAATAGAAAGCTCTAAGTCTGTGGAATCTTTGATGCTAACGTTGACGTTGACGTAGCCAACCAACATGTCTAAGTGCTTCTAGTACTATGATCACCATCACCGATGCCATCATCATCACCATCATTACCATCGCCATCATCACCATCAGCCCTGAATGCGCACACATACACCCACAGTCAGTGGGAAGCGAGTAGTAGATTCCACTGGAAAATCTGAGTCGGAGATCTGCTCTCCCCAAGATCCAATTGTCTACCTTGCTTGCAGAATCTCAGGCTGCAATTGTCAACACCATGACCGTGAAGCATCGTGAGATCTCATCGCGGTGGCCGTGCTAAAAATAAAGTTCAGACTATTATATCGACCGACATCATAATTTTGGCTGCCGCCACCAGCCTCCAGCCTCCCGCCTCCCACCACCCGCTCCCCGGTTCATGGCGCCTGCAACTCAGCAAGTCTCTGAATCGAGCATGCTGGAGCATATTCGGAAGGAGTAGAGTTTTCCACGGGAAGCTTTTGGCTGTTGGAAAACTCTGAGTTTGTGGAAGCTTTGACTAATAGAAGGCTCTAGGTCTATGGAAGCTTTGGCTAGTAGAAGGCTCTAAGTCTGTAGAAGCTTTGATGCCGACGTTGACATAGCCAACCTACTTGCCTAAGTACGTCTGATATTATGATCACTATAACTATCACCAACACCATCGCCATCGCCATCGCCATCGCCATCGCCATCGCCATCGCCATCGCCATCGCCATCGCCATCGCCATCGCCATCGCCATCACCATCACCATCGCCATCGCCATCACCATCACCATCATAATCACAATCATCACCATCAGCCCCGGACCGAATGTGCACTCCACACAGACGCCCACAATCGGTGGGAAGCGGGCAGCAGATTCCATTGGAGAATCTGAGTCGGAGATCTGCTCTCCCCAAGATCCAATTGTCTACCATTCCTGCAGTATCTAAGGCCGCAATTGTCAACACCATGACCGTGAGGCATCGTGAAATCTTGTCGTGGTGGCTGTGCTAAAAATAAGGTTTAGACTACGATATCGACTGATGTCATGATTTTGGCCAATATACACTGCCTGCCACCTGCCACACGCCACATGCCACATGCCACACGCCGCCCGCGGCCCGCCAAACACTGCCCGTCATACGCCACTAGCCTCAAGCCTCCCAGTGCCTGGCGTCTGCCACTCTGCAAGTCTCTGGATCTAGCATGCAGGAACATACATGGGAGCATATAGTCAAGTGAGATTGGAAGTGTCTTCCCTCTTGAGAGTGTACTTGGGAGCATAAAGTCAAGTAGGCTGGGAGTGTACCATCGAGTGCAGTTGGGAGTGTACCTGAGAGCGTACTCGGGAGTATGCTTGAGAGCATCTTGAGAGCTTGCTTGGGAGCGTACAGTCAAGCAGGCGGGGAGTGTGCCATTGAGTACGTTTGGGAGCGTCCTGGAGATCATGCTCTTGAGAAGGTACTTGGAGGTGTACTTGGGAGCATACTCATAGTGTACTTGGGAGCGTCTTGAGAGCTTACTTGGGAGTGTATAGTCAAGCAGGCAGGAAGTGTCATCGAGTGCAATTGGGAGTGTGTCATCAAGTGCAATTGGGAGGGTATTTGAGAGCGTGCTCGGGAGTATGCTTGAGAGCATCTTGAGAGCTTGCTTGGGAGTGTACAGTCAAGCAGGCTGTGAGTGTACCATCGAGTGCAATTAGGAGCGTCCTTGAGAGCATACCCGGAAGTGTAGTTGAGAACGTGCTCAGAGGTGTACTTGGGAGCATACTCGGAGGTGTACTTGGGAGTGTCTTGAGAACTTACTAGAGAGCATAAGTCAAGTAAGCTGGGAGTGTACAATCGAGTGCAATCAGAAGTATACTTCAGAGTGTACTAGGGAGTGTGCAATGAAGTGCATTTTGCAGTTTAATTCAATACAGCATGATATATAGTATCAAGCGCTCATAATCGCATGCGTATCATAGTAATCTAGTCAACTTGCAGGTCCATAGGACCTCATAGTGCCACGCGCAAAATATGCTATGAATTACCGGCCCATAGACAGCATCTCTATGAGTTACACGTCGTGTAAGGTCATTTTTCCTGGTGGAGAAATGCACACATGTCATGTCTGCATGAAACCAATGAGATTGATACCAATATGTTTGGACTATTAGAAGACAAGGAATATATCGAGGAAACAGATACCGGAGATGAGCCTCTCCGAAGAAAAGACAGTCAACCTACGCAGTCAGGTAAGAGATCCACATCTCACATACATAAAGCTCCTGATGAGGAAGCAGAAAACGCCGACAGCCGGCGCCTCCGCCGAGAGAATCAGACTGCCCAGCATTCGGCAGCAGACGCAAAAAACATCGCCCACAGCCAGCGCCTCGGTAGAAAGGATCAGACTGCCTGGCGCTCGGCATCAGCAATCAAGAAATCAAGCCAAGTACCACCAGTAGCTGCAGCTACAGCTCCGCCGTCTGGGAGTTGTGTCATAAAAAGTCAAGGTAAAACCTCCACAAAGCGTTAACGGCATCCGCAGCAGATCCATTTACCTACTTGGAAGCTATGGAAAGCCCTCAATGAGATCACTGGAAAATAGCCATGGAGGAAGAAACCACATCGATCCTGCTCAATAACACCTTCTCCGCTCGCAACTCTTGGGAAGCACGGCAACTGAAAGTTAAACTGATTGGATCTAAGTGGGTTTATAAGACTAAACACAATCCTGACGGGTCCACACAGTACAAAGCACGGTTAGTCATAAAGGTATACGAGCTGACGGATCTCGGTGGGACTTATGCCCCTGTTGGGAAGCTAACTACTTTTTGGTATCTCATCTCTCTCATCGGGAGATATGGATGGAATATGGACCACTTGGATGTAGTCACCGCCTTCCTAAATCCCGAAATCGACGATGACGATATCTATGTGACTCTACCAGAGGGATGGCCAGAAGGTTTCAACGCCCCCAAAATCATCGTCAGACTCAGAAAAGCTCTCTATAATCTTAAACAAGCTCCGCGGTTATGGCATGACGATATCAATACCTTTCTACTCTCTCTTGGGTTCACACAATCCTCAGCCAATCCCGATCTCTATCTCCGCAGCGACAGTATTCTGATACTTCTGTATGTCGACGATATCTCCATGTCATACCCAGAGGCTACTACCAAAGCCGTGATCGAAGTCAAAGCGAAACTCTCAGAGAAGTACAAGATCACAAACCTCGGCGCGGCGTGGCAATTCCTTGGCTTCGAGATCAACCGCGATGGTACCGGGATCAGTCTCGGTCAGAAAGCCTATATCACCACAATTATCAGACAATTCGACATGGAGCATACTCACGGTGTCTCAATGCCCATGAACCCCAATTTCAAGTTGGACTTGGCCGAGAATCAGGGGGAGAAGGAATTGGAAGATATCACAGACTATCAAGCAGTTGTGGGATCACTAATGTACACAGCACTTCCAACTCGGCCAGATATCTCGTATGCGGTTGCTGCTCTTTCTCGTTACAATTCACATCCATTCACCAGCTATATGACCGCTGCTAAGAGAGTCCTTCAGTATCTCAAATCCACAGCCGATTTTCGACTGCACTTCAATGGCATCGCCATCACCATCGCCATCGCCATCACCATCGCCATCGCCATCGCCATCGCCATCGCCATCGCCATCGCCATCGCCATCGCCATCGCCATCGCCATCAGCATCGACATCGCCATCGCCATCGCCATCGCCATCGCCATCAGCATCGACATCGTCATCGGCATCGGCATCGACATCGGCATCGCCATCAGCATCGACATCGGCATCGACATCGGCATCGGCATCGACATCGACATCGGCATCAACATCTGCATCAACATCGATATCGACATCGGCAATAGTCTCGTAGGGTACTCGGATTCTGATTGGGCCAATGCCAGCGTGGACCGCAAGTCTCAAGGAGGCCATGTGTTTCTCTCCAGCAATGGAGCTATCTTGTGGGAGTCTCAAAAGCAAAGTCTCATAGCCATGTCAACTCTCAAGGATGAATTCATCACCTGTTCGGAGGCCTCCAGAGAAGCAAAATGGTTACTCCAATTGCAAAAGGATATTCACAGTTCTAAGAAAAACTCACCACCACTGCCAATCAACTGAGACAATCAGGGTGCTCTCACTCTTATCACCACGGGAATCATCAAAGCAAGAACTAAGGATATCGACGTTTGCTATCACAACAGTCAAGATCTGCATAGACAACGAACAGTCAACTACTCCTACGTGCACACGAACGAGAATGTGGCAGACATACTAACCAAGGCCTTGACGAAGGATATGCACGAGAAATTCACAAAGGCGATGGGGCTATGGTAATAGAGGTCAATTTAAGGTTTAAGGCTACGGTAGTACTCTTTCCCTGCTCACTTCTCAAGCAGGGTTTTAAGGAGGCTACTATGGGAATCACAAGTTGCGCATCATGTTTGTTTGTTTGTTTGTTTGTTTCTTGCTCCACAGAGCGTAGCAAGAGGGGGGAGTGTTGCATATACAGGTCTCAGCCGGCGATGAGTCTCGTATGGCCGGAGCGGTGATGTCTTGTATGGCCGGAGCGGAGATGTCTTGTATGGCCGGAGCGGAGGTGTCTCGTTTGGCCAGAGATGACTGTTGACTCTGATACGGGCTGATGGCATTCAGCCCTACTTGCACTCTCATATATATTGGCCTTATGGCCCTCTTAGATATATGACAATCAAGCTTCACTAAGCATCACAATTCAACAGTGTGCAGCATTGTACCAATTAGAGCCAGGGGATGGAGGAATAGGTGGGGGCCACGACTTTGTTTGTTTCCTTTGTTGGTGGCAGGGAAAGGAAGGAAAGGGTAAGTCGTGACCGCGAGCGGTTGAATACAATATGATTACTTACAAACAAACAAACCAATTAGAGCCAAATCCATTCTGTAGTTTCCAATCCCGAGCAAGCCTTCAAATTCTATTTCCTTGACCGGGGACTCTGCAGGTTTTCTTTAAGCAGTGGCGGGGGCAGGGTTTTTTTGTTTGTAATCATGTTGTATTCGGCCGCTTGCAGCCATGAAATACATCTTCCTAACTTTCTTTCCCACTCCAATGAAATTACAAAGTAAAAACAAAGTAAAGTTGTGAGTCCCCTCCGCTACCCTTTTCCCCTAGGCAGGGGCAGGGTGCGGCGATGTCCCTCTTAAAAGGATTGTGGACGGACTCATATTGGCCGTCGTTCTTTTTTCAAGGTGGTCCCGAGGTGGACCTCCGATTGATACCTGGCGGTGTCTATGAGAAGATCGGCCAGGCCGACTGAGCCAGCTCTCCGGGACACCAGCTTCCAACCGGGTCTAGTCAGTCAATAGGTGTGTATAATATGACCAGGTGGCCTTAGAAACACTGCTTATAGTCGTGGGATTTATCTATAGTCAACCGCCCTTGGCCGACCTGGTCATTGTGAGAGCTTCTCGATACTATCTTCTCCAAGCTGTGGCGACGGTAAAGCTATCAGTGTCCAGCCATGCATGTGCTTTCGCTGCGATGAAGAAAAGAACTTAGGGCACTGCAACATATATATGTATCAGAGCGAATACTCACTGAGATAATACCAAGATAATAATTCTTCACGCTTGAGGCGAACAGTCGAAGAAGGCTTTGAAGGAGGATGGTGGTACAGTCTTTGTCCCTGTCGACTGGTAGCTTGTGACATCTACCACTGATAACGGGTTGGCGCTCTAGTGATAAGATAGGTGATAAGATAAGATTATATCTATAGATGTCAGATGTTACACTCAAAGCCCAATACCATACATAGAATCAACCTCAGCTACCAAAAGTCCCATTGGCTCAATGTCGCCAGTTTTCATGTCCATGGTCCCTTGACTAATACGGGTTCCAACAGCAGCTTTGCCGGGGTGTTATCCAAATAGCAAGGATTCGAGAGTGGGATAAGCATCCGCTCTCGTGTTGCAGAGGAATCCTTGAGGTACCTAGCATGGGTAGCATCCGTTTACTGCACACCCCTTTGGGGCATAGTAACCACTTCGCAGTAGAAATTCGCGCCAGCCAACGGGCATGAGGGCATGAAAGTGGATGAGAAACCGCCATGTTCATCAATATTACTAGATTTTGATTCTTGGGTCACAGCTAAGCACTCGCGATTTCAACAGCGGATATCGTATAGATGCTTTGTGGTTTAGTTACCCCGTGTTGCACAGCCGAATCGAATGACGATTGTTGTTTGCAGGGAGACCCTTGTGATGCCCAAGTCAAAGGTGTATACGCAATGGGCAACTCCAAACAACGTGCACATGCACTTCAACCTTCTCCCAGTCTTCTAGAGCACTGTAATTGTTTTTTCTCGTTTTCTCGTTTTCTCGTACCTATTTCGTTCCCCTTTCCATTTCCATAGCCACCTCCTCTTGTCCCTCAAGTAGGAATCAAATAATCTAATCGTTGTCACACGGGAAAGACCAAGCCTTTGAGTTCTCAGCTGTCACAATGTGTGAGGCTGTGTTTTGTGGTACATGAGTGTTACACAAACGATAAACGAATCACCACGATAGTGGAAATTGATCAGGAAATTGAATCCTCTACCACCTCGACCAATAGAATCGAATCGCACGTTGTTCTCGCGTGGGCCAAGTCAAAACATCGGCTCATGAATCATGATTCAGCCGCTGGCGAGCAGAAATAGAGTATCGTGATTCTGTAGAATCGCACTTGGCATTCACAAATCTCTCTAGCTGGGCGCGGTGAACTCTTGGCCGAACTGGAATATAAGAACCTCCCACGTAGACCTTCATCCCATCTTCAACCAGCAAGAAACAATTGCCCCACTCTCTTTCAGCAATGACTTTCACCACACTCGCTCTCTCTTTCCTTGCCGCAGCAAGCGTCTTCCCCAGCTTATCCTATGCCCAGACCGACTTTACCAAACTCGACCTCAAAAAGTTTGATTTTGCCAAACTCGATGTCTCCAAGTTTTCCTTTGCACACGGCAAGGAAGTCATCGATGCCAGTGATATCCCCGAGCTCCGGCACGCTATCACGGTTGCTCTGCCTGCCCCAGTTGACGATACGTCCGAAGATCCCGACAAACTGGGAGTGGAAGCAATCAAGGGAGCGCTACCGCTGGTGTTGAAGCAATTCGACATTCCCAACGACAAAATCGGCGATAAGACCGAGCGGGGGGCAAAACTGTTCGAATCCGCAGTCAAGGCTATCTTCAACGAACAGGATCTAGATAACTTTTCCCCCAGCCCGTCCCGCCTCATGCCTCGAGGCTTGCTTGGAGATATTGGAGACTGGTTCGAGGACAAAGCCACCGATGTTGCATGCGGAATCTTTGCCACCGGTGCCCTTCCAGCCTACCTGGTTGCCGCGGGACTCTTTGCGTCCAAAAATCCCTCCAGCACTCCCATCACTGATCACCAAGACTATTTCATCGCCGCCCTGCACGGAAACCTCTGGAAGGACAACCTTCGAATCTCTTACAAGGCCAGGCGACCACCAGGCTTTGGAAATGCTCGAGGCACCGCATTCGGAAAGCGCATCTATACGATCGACTCCACCAACAACGTCTGCACAACTTCCGGTTTCAGGTCCACCATGAAACTGATGCTGCACGAGACGACGCACAGCGCGCAGTACAAATCCGTAAACTGGAGTCTTCCGCGCTTCGGCACGAAGTACCTCTTCCAGTACTGCAAGGCCGGCTTCAGCTACCGCAAGAACTCGATGGAGAAGGAAGCGGAAAACAAGGCCGGGCAGTTGGGATCCCTCATCGACGACTCCTTGGGTCTTCAATTCTTCCAATTCTGGGTTGCCAAAGGCCTTAAGTCGACGCTGGGCATGCCCACGGCAAAGGCATATACATCTGTTGCCACAACCCCCAAGAAGATCTGGCAACTCCAGTTTGAAAAGGGTGTATTGCAAATCACCCCCGGACCGTGCTACCGGACACTCACCTACGCCGAAGCTGAGCTGCAACAGAAAGCGAAGTGTACAATCCTCGGCCCCTGTCCGAATAACAACGACAAGCGGGGCGAGCAAGAATTGAATGCGAGATCGCCGCCGATAGGTTGGAATCCTCCCCCGAAATGCAATTCGCAGTCCAGGGCCCAGGCAAATGCTAGGTGTAGGAAGCAGAAGGAGGAATGGGCAAAAGTTGATGGTGCAAAGCCATTTATCTGCAATGTGGCTCTGCCAGCCGTGCGTTAGGGCGGGTGTTTGTTGTGTACTTTTAGCATGTACTACTACTGTTTCTTGGAGTGGGCGTCTCTCGATTTTCTAGCGCTGCTTCCTTACCTAGGCATGTACTTAAGTAATCTATTTTGCATGAAACTTGGGCAATGCAAGCGTGACCTAATACAAGTGCGAGTAACTAGATTTCGTAATCAGTCAGGGCAAGGCAAGCTATGAGACCAAGGATAGTTCATTACTATACTAGAGAGATCATTTGCTTAATGTTTAATATAGCGAGTTACCCAGGGATACTTGAGACGATACGCCTAGTTGTGGCCAAGCCGGGCGTGTTAGAAGCCATCAATATCACACGCCCAGACAAAACAGGAGACAAGCTCAGACAAACACGGTGATAGTAAGGATAACTAAAACCTCACAGGTTACATTGAGATTGATAATCAACAAGTCCCAACTATACAGATGATGATTTATCTTAACGACCGAATCGAGTGAGATACCATGAAGTCCAGACCTATGCATTATCTATGCAACTCCTATCGCGCTTGGTGAGATCTGACAAAAAGATTTTGTGGCGGCGAAGCGCGCGCGTTTGCCGGCCCGGCGATTGTTGCATGTAGATGCCGACGGATGACAGATCCGGTTTGTGATGCATAATGGGTCCAGACCGATTCACGACACGGAGTGAGCACTCGCGACTTTTGATCTAACCAAGACAGTATATTTTCAATATTCACTACCTTTTTCCAATCCAATCCAAATTCACACCCAATCCTTTCCCCCACAAAATATCTACAATTGAATTCCCCCGTTCCAAAAAAGCCACTAAAGAATTAGATAGAACGGTCATAGTAATAAGCCACAACGCCAAAAGACAAATATTCCCCCCTCCCACCCAAACCTGTGTGCGTGATATACGTAACCGACCGACCGACCGACCCACCCACCCCGCTGTTGCGCCCATGATGCAAAAGACAAATAACACCCCTAAACAAATACAAGAAAGAAAATGATGCAATGTGATGCAGATGATGCGTAGATAGGAAAGACAATGAGAGTAGGTATTAATTTGTAGAAGGAAAAGAGGTGAATCTAATTCCCTAGAGCGAAGAAATGAAATGGAGGGTAGGATGAGGATAATCAAAGGAAATAGTATGTGGCCGCCACAATCATCGACACCACAGTTCCAATAGTCCCACCCACTTTGAGTATCCCAGTATATAGCTCAAGATTGCCCGCGTCTCCAAAACCAATCACATCCGTTAATACAGCATGTAACACCTTCCATTTGTATATGCTATGTGCTTTGGGGCAGGCCAAGTTGCCGTTGAGGTAGAATTCGTCGAGGTTATTGAGGTATTCTGAAGGATGAACTCGAGGTGTAGAGGTAGTTGTTCGGCTGGCAGCGGCAGCGATCTCCCGCTCAGTTTTCCAGGCTCGGAGGGTGGTGATGATACGCCATGTCCATGATCGTGTTCGTGTACATTTCTTGCTGCTGGGTGAAAGGATTCTCCGAAGGAGTTTGATGCTACCACCTTCGATAACCACTGGACGCAGCTCGGGTTTGCTGGTAGTGTAATCTAACCATAATGTCTGCATCGGATCCTGGTTCGCAAAGAAGCGCAAAAAGAACCTAGGATTCAATACCCTCAGGTGTACCTTCTGCATGTCCTCTTCCTCGCTGCTTCCCCCATTGGAAAACACCACCTGCGGCGGAGTCTTTTGCGGATCAGACTCCGGGAGAGTGACCTTGACCTCCAACCCGCTTCCATACGTCAAAACCCGTGCCTTCAGATATGCCAAAAATAGCGTTTGCATTTCCCTTTCCGCCCTAGTTGCCGCCCTCCTCCTGCTCCCTTCCAACGGCTCGGGTCTCGTGTGAACAACCGTCTTCTTCCGATAAAGCTTCCACGCCTCAAAGAATGTTTCGGGTAACGCAAGAAAATTGTTCCATCCCCAGGTTAGTGCAATCCACCATCCTTGCCACGAACTTCCTGATAGCATATCGAAGCTCTTTGAATTTGAGAACGCACGTGCGACCATGCTCTTAGTACCTTCTTCAGTGAAGACAGTCATATGCACGTCCACTCTCATGTCGTTGGTATTCTGCAACGGATCGCGCACTTGGATCACGTATGAGCCGGATCGGTGGTTGAAGGACGAAATGTGAAAGACCTTCTCCATGGTTCCAGCGAAGGCGTATCCTTTACGGGGTAGGGGATTGGTAGGGCTGTCAGCGTTGAGAACATAGACGTGCTTCTCTCCAAAAGTGTTGTTAACCTCAAGAACAACAAGCTTCAGCTCTTGTGCAGCGGAGTAGAGGTAGTAGTAGGAAACCGGGTTGAAGGAGTAGCCCAGGAATGAGGGTGTGGTTACAAGATAGGCGTACGGGTAGTATAATGGATCCAAGCCCTGTCTAAGGTCAGCCCTGGCAATCTAGGTTAATACTGACAGGGCACTTACATGGCCAGTGAGCACATCGTGTAGCTTCTCGTCGAATGGAAGCTGTGGGTTGAGATACTTGGATGGGTCCACTGTAAATACCGTCCACCATTCCTTCAAGCTCATCCCAACATTCTCTGCCTTCTTCATTTCCGATAGACTCGGCTTCACCGAAAGCAAGCTCCCTCCCCCAACAGTTCCCTTCATCGTCACCGGAAACCCCACGTAAAGCAGTGGATATTTGAACCTGTGTTTCGTCGGTGAGAACCGTGCGTGCGTAGTCGAGCAGAAGTAAAGCATCGGTCGAAACCTTCCTGGACATCCTCCGACCCGCTTTCCTCTCGTTCCAAAGCCGAAGATTTCGTCTATGAAATTCGGCGCAACTGCAGACAGAACCACAGTGAGTGCCAGTCCGCCAAAAATCCCCCACAATGTTAGTTTCCCCCGCAGCAGCTGGATCGAGCTTGAAATGATGAAGATGGCAAAGCAAACACATGTTGTTGCAAAACGGCTAATGATGCTAGCGCCAAAGATGGATTGCACCTCGGGCCACCATTCTCCAGCGGCAGTCTTCCGCAGGAGTGAGTTGTTTCGAGGACGCACAAATGCAGGGTTTTGAAGGCAGGCGGCCTTCAGCATCGGTGCGGTTGTAGTAATCATGACGCTGATGAGTGTGGCGTTGATCTTTCGCTTCCCTAAATTGAGTGATCTCCGGCGATCCAATAACCACCAAGACCTTCGATTTTTTGTTGTCCTTCTTCGTTTGGTGTCCCACAAAATGCTTAGCACTTCTATTGCAGTGCTAATGCCGTTGGTGGCACTGGCGGCAGTGGTGGAAGTGCTTTGTGAGGTGAAAACGCGCTGTCGTACATAAACACAAAGCTATACATGCCCGGCTCCAGACTGCAGATTGATATTGCGAAATGACAAAGCTTTTAGTCCAATCAATACTCTTATTAGCGTATTGATTGAAAGAGGTGCAAGTTTTGATGATGAAGATGATGATCCTTGGAAACCAAGGTATAGACAAGATGCTAGAGAAGCCATCGTTAGAATGTGTGGTGCGCAAGCTAGGACGGGCTGCGACTTACAGAAGTATATATTATTTGCTCTCACGACCTCAGCCCAGATCCGGTAGTCTTCGTCCGAGGATATCGTATCCGGCTTCCTGGTTGAGCCGATGTAGTTTTAAGTCGGATAATGCGGGGAAGACGGCAACGAAGCAAATGTCGATTATGTATCCCTTTCCACAATGTTTCTCTTGGTTGGCCGAAATGCAGCTTAAGCCCTAATACGCTTATATACACTCCCCCGAAGAACGATTGATTTTGACAATAAAAGATAATAGGAAAGGTAATAGTAAATAAGGAAAGACAAAATCTGGGTTCGTGGATAGTGTTAGAGACTACGAAGTCGATACTGTGTTCCACATTTCGTGCGTTCGAAGTATAGTCCCAGACAGACAATGAGCAAGAAAGGTCCACAGTCCGGAGGAAGAGACATTAAAGCCTAGAGTAGAGGGGGGACATACGGCCGTATTAACAGCAAAGGAAGAGATCAGCCGTCTTTCAACGAGTCAAATGAAGCCTGGCTGGCTAGCTAGACACACAACGGCTCAACGGTGTATGTATGACCCTGGTCTGCTACCAGTGCACAGGAGGAAGTCCTCCGCTAGCTTAATGTTTCCCTGCCATCAAAAGAAACCTTGATGACCTGGGGCTTGGATCCGCCAGCTTTAGATCTCCTTTAGGAGTTGGATCTCAAATCTGGAGGGCCTTTAGCCGCAGCGATACTTTTGGGAATGTAAATGATGTACAGGTTCGCCCTGAGAGGACTAAGACGCGTACTGATAGCCGGGATACGAGCGAAGCGTAATGGGGAATTGGTGCACAGACGGGTTTGAGACTTCTTGGCTTTCCGCTTCTGGCCCATCTCCGCTCCGCCAAGACCCAAATGTGTGAAGCTTGTGCTAGTCCTCGGAGCTTTACCCCTTTCCAGGAGCTGGCCCGGTCGCAAGCTGGTGTTGGATTTGACAATTGATGTCTCACATCCACCTCACCACAAGGCGGCCGTCAATAGCAAGGCATATCTACCTGGTGTACAAAGGCGCAAGTCTCCTCTTCAACGCAACTTCTTCATATCCCCGCACCCGAAGATACTGCCGTTCTGGCCACGATAAGGACCGACTTCGCTCGCTCACCCCACATCTCTGTACAGCCACAAACACTCTGACAACGGCAGAGCCAAGTGCCAATTAAACTGCTTGATAGGCCGCTGGGGAATCGGCACATAATGCGGCCGACCCATATGAATAGATACGCAGTTCAACATAAGAGAAGTGGTTTTTTTTAGGAAAAAGGTTTTGACTCGTGAAAGTGCTGGAGTCCCCTGTCGAAAACCATTGCAGATTGTATAGGACTTCCTGGTACGTATGATATACTGCTCTACCGACCGAGTTCCTCGCCTCTTCTCGCCTCGCCGGAGATACCGATGCACTTTTCGAATTGTCCCGACCGCAATCCTACATACAATTGATTACTGACCAAAGTATTCCGTTTGCCGCCTAGTTTTTTTTTATCAGACAAGATTTATTATAACTTGTAAGTACGGTCGCGCCACCCCGCATCTTATGTCATTGTGGGCTCGATAATTTTATAGGGCTTATAATTGGGCGGGTTAGAGTGGAGAACCGAACCGGTTTTCTAAGGCTTTTAAATCTTGCGAGTTGAGCTACTTGATACTGGGGCGTAAGGTGCAAGAGATCGATCTTGACACAACCGCCTACTTCATGCAACCAACCAGGTGCGTGTCCACACCCACCAGCACCCTTGAACATAACATATTCCGTATCGTGACACCACATTGTTCCACTCCAGCCCGGCTCATCGACCACGATCCTCTGTTCCGCTTCACCGCAAGTACACGGCACGATCCCCAGATCCACATGTACATACAGACACAAGCTACCGAGCCAAGAGCGAGGGTTAGGGGCTAGCCAGCGATATTTGGCGCCGATATCCGGTTACCTAATTGGCTAAGGGATCGAGTACCATGGTCAGATTCTAGCGGGGAATAGAACCCTGGGCACCAGCTTGGGAAAAGTATCTATTGTCATTCACCACCGACCGAGGCAGGTCTGTATGACTGACCGTTATATGCAATCCTCCGCACTCGTCTGCCCCCACCTACTCTATTTTGACCCCTTCGTCCATTCAGCTCAGGTACAACTGAACTTTGCTTGTTATATGACGCCGATAATGAACAGGGCAAATATGCACATTAATGGAACTATGAATTTGATTGGGTAGCCCTTTTCAAGTGCACGTACTCAGTACTTTATTAGTACAAGGATATAAGTACAGTACAAGGGTCAAGTAACTCTATATTGTAATGCAGGCGCCACCACCAATGTACCCCCAATGGTCCCACAGTGAATGGGTACTTCAGAATAGACTGTATTGGCAAAAAGAAGAAAAGAGGCGAACCTACATTTGCTAGATTTCCTGCCAAAGGGTCAAAGGGTCGTTGCAAGAAACTACCTATAGTGTCTGCATCTCAAATCCCGAGTAGTAAACTATAGGATAGTCACAGTTTACGGGGGGATTCTGGCATCCGATATGAACCTTTCTGCTATATATGGCGCGCGTGTAGAGTACTCTGCCGCGTGCCGCTTAACCCACCCCCGACCAATAGTGGCGGTAACTTAAAATCATACATACAGTGCTTGAGTTGGAACGTTCACAAACTCCCAGCTCTTTCAGCGTTGTTTCTCAAAGTTGAAACTCCCAGTGTTTCCAATATTGACCACCCAATCAAAGTAACCCTACACAAATACAGCTGATAAAGCTTACCTATCGGTTGCATGCATATTCAGGTACCCAGCCAGCCAGCTACGTCGACCGGCAGAAAAAGCCACTGCCGTTCGGCAAATCCCGTATCTCACCGCGTTAACAGCCAAAAAACCTACCTTGTAGGTAATCGGTGGCGCCTGCATTCCTAATCAACCGAGTGATGCCGATCTCATCCCCCCCCGTTGCCAAGCTAGAGAAGCTAGAGAGGGTTGGAAATTTCTCGGCATCTATTTATATAAGTAAAAAGGGGGAAGGAAATCAAACAACTCGAAAACCAGACAACTAAGTCCCTCTGAGCCTGTGGATAGATAGGGGATCGGGAAGCATGTGGCATGGCATAGTGATCCCGTGTGCTGAGAAATACAACAAACAAACAGAGACCACGACGACGACAGTCGATTGACGACGGGATTGTAATCGCCGACAGAAACACGTTTTCAGGAGACCGAAATTGAGGAGAGAGTGGATACCAAGTAATGCAGGAAATCCATGGCCCAGTGACGACAAGTTGCAGTAGAGTACAATTCGAAGTATAAATAAATTGCACTTTTAGGCAGGGATACATGGGTTTCTGAAAGATAGAGTTCTTCACCAGTGCACCCTCAAGCTGCCCATGGCCGCACATCTCTGTGCACATCTCTGTCTAGGATATAAAGCATCATCGCTTAAAGAAGATCAATAACAAGGTAATGTAGATGATCTCGTCTTCGGGAAATCGGATCTATACAAATCTCTCTCAGGAGCAGGGTCCAAACATTCCCGACCCCGCTATACCCGGGTACCAAGCTAAAGTCACACCCTTCTGTGAAGTCCACTTACCTTGATTTGCACTTTTGGCCGAGCATCTGGTGGTAAGGCGTTGAAGTTTATAGTAGGCTTGATTGAATTCAAGGGAATTATTGGCTGTCATGATTTGTATAATCTCTATCCCGAGGATTTGTGCGATGTTGGAGGACAGAAGCCCGTAGGTTGCCAGCGCGATCGCGTGGGGGCCTGGCCGTGGATAGCCCGAATGTGAGCGCGCGGGAACAGCACACATTTGTAAGATGACAATTTAACTGTATGGTAGTTTCTTAGAACGCAGTAGTGAAGCCCATGATTATAGAGTCAACCAGCAGCACTTTGCCGATATCCGCAAAGTACACCGCAGTTGTTCCTGCGTACTCTGCCTGCTATCCATGGCGCAGTACTCTCACCGTATCTATAGCATTAGCTGCCAGCTTAGAGCCCCGCAATCTCAGGGTCACATCTTATCACACAACAGGCATACATTCCCCCACTTTTTTGCTCCTGCGCATGCACAACATATCCCCCCTAACGAGCAAAAGAGGTTCCTTAAATTATAGATTGTCGATTCGATGGGGAAAAACCTTCCTTGCGACATCCATCCGCGATTTAAGATGGGGGTTTGGGTTTGTCTAGTCTATTTGTGTGCTAGCGTCCTGTCGATAATTCAACAATAGGTATTCCCCCGAAGGACAAGATATTGCTTGTCGTCGTCTTCTCTGAAGCCCTGCCATCAAATTTGCCGAAAGGGTAAATAGACATAAAGTTCAGCAAAATTCCCCAGCCCCCCAGAGGCTCCACAACCTCGTATATATTCACGTATCTCCTAGACACTTCAATCAAATGCTGCTGCAAGTGAAATGTCTCAGAGAGGTGCATTTTCCTTGTACCTGGTACCTACATATACTACTATGTGAAATATGTTGCTAACACCTATTGTCTCGGTTTCACATCTTTTCCTGAGCGTCTGCGATCTCACGATCTACCATTATATGTCGTCTTCCCCGCAGTAGCTCCGTCATTCGATCTGGCACAACTCTTGGGTGATTGGCTGGTTGGTTGGTTGTCCCGGGAGGTTTTACTTTGCGACTCTCTTGTACTTTCCTCCGCCGTAACAGCACCTTTACAGCAGTTTTGAGTGTGTGTCGCGGTAATGCCGAGCGATGACAGCAAATTATTGTCTCAGTTTCACTCTGACTTCGAGTCAGACAGCCTGGGAGATCCGATCCGAGTCTATAGTGTCCGTCCCTCACTCCGACGGCCCGCTATTATCCCGTGGTATCTCAGGGAACGTGCTGATGGCATACCGGCTTCATCCTAATCCTACAAGGTGAGACATAAGTGTTGGCAGTACATACATACATGTACATATATAGGGTGTCTTTTTTCTTATCTCTCGGTTATACATACCCCAGCCACAAATAGATACGACAACAGAGCACACTTCTGCTATGCAATATGCGACATTGCCAAAGTATACGAGTGACTGATCATGTCAGCAGTAGTGCAGAGAGAGTCGAGGTATGAACCAACCAGTATTGGAGAACTCGAATCGGAAGAGGTTGTGTAGCCCGACCGGCCCCAATAATGGAATCCTGCAAATGAGAAAAGTGCTGGGTTCTGCACAGTGAAATCCAGATCTCTAGTAATTTCGCGATCGCCAGAACGATATGCCTCTTCGGGATGGGTCCAAAGAACTCGGAATGAGTCATTAGTAGAGTGGGGTTCGTTACCAGGTCTCAACCACAGCCTTGTGAATAGTATTCAGCTTACTGCTTCTCGTTTGAACACGGGCCAAAACTCGTGGGCTGGGATGTGTTGTTCGTGAACGGCACTACGTAAGTACCGGGTCCCCAGGCATTTCCTAGTGACACATTAGACGGTAGAACTGCTGGTGGTGATAAATAGGGCACAAACCATCAGACTCTATGCTCGCTTCCCAAGTCCACAACCCAATTCTCACTACATATGAGATGAGATTCATCAGCTAGCACTCGCACATCAACCAGGGTTTGCGATTGGTCGGTGTACTGTAGGTCAAGTTTTCGTCTCGGCCGAGATCAGATCGCCATCTCTGCAATAAAAGTCCGAAGCCCACTTTGTCACTGTCGAAGTTTCATTTGCCATACAAATGACAATTATATCCACCATATGCAAGCCACCAATTGCAAGTGTGGTGGTTGCGAAGGTTAAAGTCTCGGTACGAAGAGCATACAAACCCTGTTTCCAGTGACCGTCCCGATAGAATCAAGCCTATATGGCCATCGGTCCGTAAGATACGGTCCGTAGGTTACACTGCAATATGCTGACCCACCCCCAACACAACGCGTGTGATATATAGACCCAATGAGTCACCCGTATAAGCACTGATCATGAAGGGGCTGAATTTCCTCCGCGCGGTAATGTCTAAAGCAAAGAGTAAGCGCCGCACCGCATCCCCAGATTCAAGAGGTTTATACACGTAATGACACGCCGCCCCCTCGGGTTTTGTTCCCAGCACCGCTTATTCCACACAACCCTCCAGTGTCTCCGAACCAACCCCAAAAGCTGCCGCCCGAACTTCAGCGCCTGATCATGTCTCCCGAAACCCGGGGGTAAAATCCTATCCCCCCAATATACATATGTTGTCTCCGTCGTGTTCAGTATCAGCCAGAAAATGGGGAATGTAGTTTGTGGATGCCGAGGTTGGCCCTTCCCGGTATAGAGTGATACTTGGTGCACATTTCCCGCAGAAAAACATGCGCGAGCAATATGGACCCAGCTCCAGGATGAACCCCCGCTCGTGGAGCATTCCAGCCGAAGGATTATGTTCTCCGAGCAGTAAACACTGCAGTCGAAGATTGAAAGATATCCTAGAGATTATAATTGCCGAAAGTTCCAGGCGGCGGTCATGGGTGAGAAAATGGGTAAGCGGACAAGATGAGAGAGCATGCGTGTATATGTGCTTATATGTGTTGCATTTCTGTAAGGGGGGGCGGATGAAGATCGAGTTACACCCCAGATCTCTGCCCCAAATTTGCGTACCGACCCTTTGGCCGGCCTGGAGTGCCCAGGATAAAATCTTCCCGTTAAACGTTAACTTGGTTGCACTGTATCTCTGGAGAAAATATGACATACCATATTCATCAGGTATGTATCCCACCGTGATATCGGGCCGACGGTCGATCAAGATGCGAATCCGCCGCAAAAAATGCTGTACTTCGTCATATATCCCTCCTGTATCTAGATCTGGCTAGTCGCTTGGAAGCTGGGAGTTATTCGCCACCGCTGAAGTCGTATTTCTGGGGTTGGTGCTGACCGTGCTGATAAGTCGTCGTCACCGCTGAGGTGGTGGATTGGGAGAAAGAAAGTGAGATTTAGAATCTCAGAGAGAGGGTGTTGTGGTAAAATCGAGATGCTATGATCACCACCGTTTATTCGTGCGAGAGCCACGAGACATATCAACCATTAGCCGTTGTAGGTATTTCATCGACATCACAGCCAAGAAATTAGATCTCAGAACGCGTCAACAAACCAAACAGACTACGTACCATATACACCTAGTCAACCATAAGCCTCACCCGGATCGCATGTCTGAGATTTCCAAATCACACCCTATCACCAGTTCCTGGCAAGCTACACTTCAAAATCTTTCTTCCTCAATCCCGCAACTGCATCTCAACGGCCTATAAACAGTCTTCGGTATAAAAATTGACTTCAAGAACCCGGCCTCTTCTAATAGTATTCTCAACAGATTTTTAACTTAGTTGACATTCGTGTAACTACATTGGTTTTGGTAATATTCTAATCACTTTTGCTCACTCGATGCCTGGTGATAAACTGTGACTGAGGCTGTTTGTAATCATATTGCATTCGGCCGCGAGCGGCCATAAGTACATAAATTTCCCCATCATATCCCCGAGGAGAACCCCCATGGTTCAGGTCATAGCTTCCCCATCCACTACTGCTGCGCAACGGAAAACACTACAGGCGTCTTCACTGCGGCACCACGGCTACTAATCCTGTCCGCCTTCTTATAACTGAAGCTATGTTACAGCACGCCTTCCTATTCGTCTAAGACAATTGCGGCGATGGCGCACGTCATATATTTCGTGCCATCCCTTACATGCCAGTTCTCGCAGGATATTGTCTATCTCGCGCTCTGTGGGGAAGGAATATGGTTTCTGGGGTTTGAAATGGGTTGTTGTTTAATCATACTTTAATCACTCTACCTAGAGTATAGCAGTATCCGTTTCCCCTATTCCTCCGGATGGTCTGGCTAGGTGGGGGGGATCCCATCCTCTGTCTTTACTCCCCGTTCGGAATGGGTTGGCAGCAGATGCAACTGGCCGCTCCGCTACGCGAGACTATTGTTTTAAGCAGCAGTTATTACCAAGCAACCGCGGAGGCTCTGCTCACATTCAGTGTTCGTAGGCGGCCCGGTCATAATCCAGATACTTACCTGCGGATTGATCGGCCGGTCAGGCAAGTCCATGGATCTACAGATACAGTCCGGCATTGTAGTAGCCTTTTTGGGCTGCATACAAATGAAGGTACCCACAGGTGCCTGTTTCGACTACATATATTTGAAGGCACCTGCCAGTGACTGTTTGGACTGCATAAATTTGAAGGTACTTGCTGGCGACTACATTATTTCCAAGTCGCCTACAGTGACTGTTTGAACTACTTTAATTGCAAGTCCCCTGCTGTTACTCGAGTCACTGTGGTTGGAACATATATCATATGCTTCACGGGCATGCTTTAAAACTCCAGTCAGTGATGTCAACGGTTCGATGATGAACTGGTTCAGGTTAATGAACTGCACCGCTTGAACCGGTTCACATTGCACGAGAGACTGGTTCGGAACTGGTTCGAACCGGTTCATTGGAGCTGGTGATTTGTTTGCTGAACGATCTAGAATGAGGTAGCTCATACACTGAAGTCATCAATAGACTCACATACGTAGACTCATACTTAATTGTTCTCTTGCCACCCACCACTACAGTCTGGAGATCTCACCGAGATAATGGGGTGGCGAGTAGCGCGTGACATGTGGTGAGTGAGTAATTGCTATAAGAGTCTACTGTTCACTTCCCACCCATCACAAGCGTCTGGAGAGTGGATATCCCGCAGAATAAATGATGTTTGTATGCCTGGGCTTCAGATGCCCTATATACAACTGGTAGTACTAGTGACCATGTGAACCATCTTTAAACCGGTTCGAACCGGTCCCATTAGGCTCCCGAACCTGCAATTCAGGTTCGAACCGGTTCACCTGCCGAACCGCACCGCTTAAACTGGTTCACCCTCCAAACCGGGACTGGTTCGAACCGTTGACATCATTGACTCCAGTGTAGATGAGCGGAGATACTGGTCTGGTGTGTATCCCCATCCTTCATATTGCAATCAAGGTATCACCCATGCCAAGGAACGAATAGACGTGTCAGTGTGACTTTCGGTTTTAAAAACTCCGATCTTCCTACATTCTCGTATTCAGATCCGGTGATATGAAGTGAATGGAATCAGACAAATATATCCTCTTATTCCTCTTTCTCTGTGCTCCAGGCCTCGTAGACGAAGATGTATGTGCGCAAGCTCTCAGGGTGCACTAGTGATTGTAGGAGGCGTGCCATTTCCATGGAGAAGTGCGATCAGGCGGTGATGGACTTCCTCGCGGTCACAGGTTGGGAAGTTCCCACGCCGCTGAGCAGAGTGTATTTAGCGGTCTTTCTCTTTCTTTCTTTGTTTCTGTGTGCTACCATTCATTTTGCTTTCGTTTATTAAAAGGGAAGAAGGGTAGAAGAGGGGAGCAGCCCCACCTAGCCCGGCATCTAGAGGGGGAGGGGAAGTAGGCACTGCCATACTCTAGATAAAGTAAATGCAGTATGATTAAAATAAAACAAAAGCTGTAAAAATCTGTAAAACCTGGCAAGGCCTCACTTGGGCCATGAAGGAGCACTAGCACCCATTGATTCAGTTCTACCTGCCTAGGTACTAATGTCAATAAAGAACGACTAATGGGTTCAACATTTGAAAGATACAGACGGTCATTGCGGACTGGGCTTAAGTATACGCCTTTGTAGGGATGGAATATATAGGCACTGTCACTTTACTAACTAGTGCGGGACTGGGGTTGAAGACTTGGGGATGGTGATCATTTGTCTTTGGTCCGTTTATACCAGTGAAGGCAATGGTTCAACAGTGAACCGGTCTTGACTGGCGGTTTGCGGTGCGGTTTAGTACTGGTTCAGGGGCGTGAACCACACCATATGGAACTGGTTCACTATGCTACAGAAACTGGTTCGAGACTGATTTTAACCAGTTCGATTCTTTGTGACATCTAGCTTCATATAATCCTCCTCTAAATGGCCCAGACGCTGAAATGTAAGCTGTTTCACGCTCATGACGAACTTGTTTTGCAGTCACCGGCATTTCGGTGCATGTACAACACCCCAAGATTGCTTCGGATGTCCACCCAGAGTTAAAAACCTAGTCTGTCATCGGCTTAGATACCGTACCCACTCGGGTAAAAGGTACGCTCCCAATTAGGTTAGCGGAAAATTGTTTACCGCATACGGTAATAAATTGGAAATTAAAGGTCTCACAAGGGATTTCAAACTTGCCTATCTAGGTAGGTATCATACCGTATACGACGGGCTAACCCAATAGGGTGCGTACCTTATATCCGAGTGGGTACGGTACAGCGTTCCGTAGCCCGCCAGTGAAAATATAACCGACTGACAGACTATTAAAATCACTTCCCGATGTATGACTAAAAAAGCCTTGGCCGAGCCGCCATAGAACTGGTAGAACCAGTCCTGTAATGGTGTGCAGGCGGCTGAGGGGTTAGGGCCATTCACGACAAGCCCGGGCTCGTCCTAGGCCATTGAGGCAGCCGCCCGGGTGCTCATACGAGTCCAGGTGAACGAGAATAACCTGTCGAGCCGTTGTGTTTAAGTTGCGTTAGCGCACAGTGCAGAGCGATAGGCCTTGTTAACTGAGAGAGTAGATGAAGTTTTTTGCAAAGATATGATACGCATCCATAGCTCTGTCGGTGGGTGTAGTATCCCATAAATTATTAGTCAGACACAAGTGTATCTGGGAAATTAATGTCAGAAAAAAGTTCATTCGCAATTGTCAGTACAGTATCTGAATGGTTTCATCACATGCAATGTATTTGTAGAGAGTTATATACATACTACGATGTAGTTTATAATACTTTTAGTCGGGTGATTGATTGAACAAGGCTCGTCGTATAATGAGCGAGCCCGGGCCCGTCGTGAATCGCCCTCATCTCCGCCCCCGCTCCCGCATGCTCACAAATGGGGTCATAGCTACGCACTCGACTCGCTATTCTCTAAATGATTCTCACGAGTGATGTTAGATATTGAACGTTGACCAAAGTCACTAACCGGCTGCACAGCGGAATTTCGTGTGATATTTCAATACTCCACCCTTTCTTAACTTATGGCCTCCTCTCCTTATCTTGCTTCCCATAGTTTCATTCATACTATGACTAGTTTTTGACTACTATATCAAGAGCTTCGGGAGACAGAGCTCTGGGCCCCGGAATCATGCAGAAGCAACACCAGAACTATCGCTGAAACCAATGCGGGAGAAACAGCGTGTACTCTAAGGTACTCTCATTTTCGAGGCGGTAATCAAATGGTAATCCCGACCTAACTTGCTCGCTGTCTCTCCAAGGGAATTGAGTACTGCGAGACCCATTATTTGCACATGAAGTACCGAAGCCGTCAACTCTGGTCGGATGTAATCAACCTCTCGAACTGGAGGATTCTCTGCGGTATGATGTTGTAGATCTATCCCCTGGATCGTAACGATTCCCGGCCCATACGGGCCGCCCACGCAACCACCTCACCACACGTCCAAAACTGGTCATCAGAGGCCATCCTTTTTATAAAGTCTTCTTTAGTAGCAAATAAAACTTTCTGTGAAAGTGAATTGTAAATTATATGTGATGTGACTTTGTAAGTCTTACTGCCCCACTAAAATTCGCTCTCTGAACTGGCAACCCACCCCATGTCTATGCACCACTACCCACCTTTCTCCTTTACAGGTGATTGAATTCCACAAAATGATGCCTTTCATTATTGAGACACCACAGTTACTTGCATTTTGAACATGCTTAGCAAAGTCTGGGTGGAGATTTGGTATTTCTGGCTGGGCTTTCCTGCTGGCAAAGCCACCATCCTAGCTACTTTCCCTTCTCAAGGTGTACTGAAAATTGGCTATAACTCCAGCTCTGGCTGAGGGGTAAAGATATTCCCTCTTTGATATTTGACAAAGTGGGTTTTAGCCTTGTTCACTATGAGAGCTGTACGATGGGTATTGGTATCCCCCCTCTGAGCCTCAACTCTTGGGCACATTGCAGATGGAATTCCTTGTGTGTAATGATATTGGGACTTCAGAGCATATCCTTAGCACTAAGCTTGAAGGATATTTTAGGGTATTATGGGCAGAGTTGTCCATCTGGGCTGTGCAGTGACATTTTCGAGTTTTTGGGGAGCTGATCTTGAGACAACCCTCCCAACAAAAACTGCACTTTTTATCGGCATCCCATTCCTGTACAGTCCTTAATTTTTGGCAAAATGCTCTCAAGACATAAGAAAGTAAGTTTATAATGCTCCCAGGCCACCCCACAGAGTTGTGGTTGCATCGCTAAATATTTGCAGGTGGGGAGTCGGTTGCCATGCCCAAACGGGCCGGGAATGCCAAAGTTACGATCCAGGGGATAGCTATAGGTTACCGTACGGAAGAACACGACCTCAGGAAAGAAAGTAGCGGTAGTTCAGGTTTAGCCCTCACTATTGAGGTCGCCGCCTGACACGACAAAGTTGCGACCCCTCAACTATAATATATTTGGGCTGGTCGTGGTCTTGGCCCGAGTGCGGCTTTGTGAGTTGTATTAGCTTTTGCATTCATGCTCTCGCATTCAGCTCCCGCGGGTTCGGGAAGTCAGGCTAGATTGTGTGACCATGATGAAGTCGGCGACTTGGTCGTGGTCGTGGTCAGTCCATCACTACTAGCGCTCACAACGCCGAAGTAACTACTCCTTAGGCGTGATCGGGTTAATATACATTGCCATTCCTGCGAGTGATTATTTGCTGACCATACGGCATCCGTCCATTAGTTGGTTCATCAATTATGTGTTCTGAACGCTGTAGGCTCGCGTCATAGTTGACAAGAATAGAGTTGGTGGAAGTTGAAGTCCGGTTGTAGACGTCGCTGTGGTGACACACCGTCATCGAATCTCACTCACGCCGCGATTCAGCCGAAACGAAAATTTGGGACTTTTTGAGATGTCGACTAGCCTTGTAGCTGAACACAAAAACGTGAGATTCATGCATAAGCGTCTCATGATCCTCATCATGGGAGCCTCCATTGGGCTCAATTCTCCGAGGTATGTTTTGGTAAGTAATTGTGGGAAAGCTGCATCTGGTGATCCGGAAAACAGACCTCTACAGATGATAAATACATGCTCTGTCTTCGGAGTATGGACCTACATACATGCTGCAAGTTCACCATTTTTGTCCTCTTTAAACCTGGCCGGTTCCCTGCTCCCCGGTGAGGCCCTTGCTTTTTGGTGCGCATAATATTACGTTTCGCTTCTGTCCTTTGATCGATTGAATGAACAATATATATTCTACAGGATCCCCGTTCTAACATGCATTGAAACGAAAGGGTCCCCCCCTATGGCTTCGGGTGGTGTATACGTAGAGTACTCTGCATATAGACTGATCTGCGGTGATGCATTTCTCGATTTAGGAGTTGTACTTTGAAGTAAAAGAGAGAGATTTTTTTCGACTGCCTCCAATTCATTGCATCGGACCCCGCGCTCCTTCAGCGCATCAAACCCCCGCCTTTCCCCTCCGTTTCATCAACTGCGTCGCGCCTCCTGCACCCCAGAAAGCAAGCAAGGGCTGCCAACCGAAACGAAACCCTCAATTCCCATCCCTGCTGGCTACCAGGTCTCCAACAAACTCTCATGCAAGTCATAGTACATGACCCACGAACGGTTTTTTCTAAAAGCAAAATAATAATGAAAGGGAAAAATTAATTTCTGCCCAACACCACTCCCGCCGTCAATCAGCCAGTTGTCACCATATCTTGCTGCCGGTAGTTACTTTACGTTCAGTGTCTGGACCCGGCACGTCTCTTTTCTGCGTGCCAGAAAAATAAAAAATAAAGTGGTTAAAACAGGCTTGGTGGTGGTAGTGGTGGTGCTACAAGTTGCTGACAGTTAGAGCAGTCGCTCGATCTAGCATACCTACTATCATCACCACCACCCCAGCCCGCGCAACATCCCAAAACCGTCCATTATAAGGACGACCAACGACTACTGGAAGCTGGCCGCAGTAGGGAAACGTATCCCGTATAGTTGTCTCATCGTTTGGTTAACTAGGTCTCGTGTCCTGTGGATACCCGCCGCTCAACAACACACATAACAACACACAACAGCAACAAGCAACAGCGGCAGCAGCAATAATATAAGGCGCCGCATTCGTTCATGGTCCGGAGATGGATGGAGCGGACCTGGGCGGTGACGGCCATACGTAAGTGGTGGGTAATATATATGCTATGAATATCTATGCGTGCACGGGAGCGTGCGTGCGGCCGGCCGAGCCCATCTATCTATCTCAGTATCCACTGCCGAACGAAGGCTTGATCCAACCGCAGATTTCTAGATGGGGGTGAAGAATAGTGATAGTTGTGATAGTTGTGGTGGTTGTGGTTGTGGGTGTGGTGATGTGCGGTGGCGGCTGGCGCTCATCTTACAGTTGAGTGAGGGTTTAATATCCAGGATGGCGCAGCCATGTGAAAAAACGAGGGCTTTGTTTCTTTTATTTTGGGGTGGGCAAGTAAGTTTGAGATGGATGGGCGCGCAAGATCGGATAAATATCTTTTTACCTTGACCGTTGCAATTGCGCGATTTGGCGAACGAGAGTGCAGCATTGGGATGGATGATGGATTAGGAAGCTGGGCCACTGCATGGTGGGAACACAGGGCCTAAGAAAGCTAGAAGGACAGACAGCAAGTACGCAGCAACAGCTGGCTGTGCTATTACTGATCAACTGACTCGCGCTGAAACTACCTCTGCAAAAAAAGAGCCTTTTCATTTATTCGTCCGTTCTCATCGCATTCTTTGTCGTCGTCGCCGTCGGTCGATGCGCATCATCGTCGCCATCATCTTTGGCGCTCGCATGGATGGAGTGATAGCTTGCTTTTTGGAGCCGGAGAGGCGGGAAGATGCGTGAGGCGATGTTTCCAAGAACACATACCTTGTCGAGGCGAGCGTGGCTAAGCCTAATATGGGGTGTCGATGCACGAATGGACTCAGTTGAATCATGTGTCGCTGTTGCTGGTGAATTGCCGAGCGAGCAGCAGCAGATGAACTTCTGCTCTCTTGTGCTCTCACGCTCTTTATCGGTCGCTCGCTCTGCTTCGTTTGCGGTGTAGGTGTGTATCTTCCCCTCAGTTCTCAATTCGCCGGTGCCGTTGTGGGTTGGCTGGGATTACCGGATTTCAACCGAAGAGATATCAGTGGTGGATGGAAAGGGAGCTACACTGCAAAACGTGAAGTGGATCAGACGTTTCGCTAGAGCTGCCAATCATCAATTCGCTAAATTTTTTATCTCTTCTCATCTTTTTCGCTTTTTTTCCCAGTTTTTTTGTGAGACGGCGACTCAAGAGGAACAATTCGAATTAGTTCTGCTTCTTAAGATCTTGCATCTCGAGTTCTTCTGCCTTCTTCTCCTTCTTCTCCTTCTTTTCTTTTTTTTTGCCTGTTCTCTGCATGCTGCAGATCTTTCGTTGTTGTTTCTTTGTTTCTTCGCAGCTTTTCTTTCTTTCGCGCTCATCATAGCTGCGCCGTCGCTATTCGCTATACGATCGGCTAGCTCTCCGGACTTTGCCTTTACTGACTTGGTGACAGACGCAGGCCAAGTCAACGTCCGGTTGGCGTTACTAAAGGACTTGCTTAGTTCGGGCATTCTCAACAGAGCCAAAAAGACAGAGAGTAATTCTTCATCACTTCGTCACTTACACTTCACTGCATACCGTTCGAACCTCCACTACATCGCCGTTCTCCTCCTCTCGACACCCCGCCACCCCTCCCCTCCCCTGCCCTCCCCTCCCTCGGATTGAGTCTCTTCTCCTTCACCTCCGGACATTCATTGGGTGAGTGCGTGGTTGGTTGATTGCCGTCGAGTGTTGCATCTGCGTCACCGTTGCCTTCAACTGTGAGTACCCCACCCACACACCTCAATCATCAGCCAGTCCGAGGTCATTCCAGCACATTTTCTGCTGCTTGTTTAGCCGAACGATCCCTTCCTTCCATGATAATTTTCCACCGCTTCTTTTTCATTGCCAGCCGCCTGTCAATTTCAGCCCTACGCCAAATTCTACAATAAGAGCACGCGACACTGTCTCGGACTCCAAAATAGTCAGCCGTCGATCTACCACCTTCCAGCACCGCCTCCACCACCATCACCTCTTCCTCCTCCTCCTCCTCCCCCCGCCACAACGATTACGATGGTAAAGTCCGAACCATCGCCCGTACAATCACCAAACCCGATATCGTCGAGTCTTACAACTATCAATGGCGGTGGAGGCGGCCTCGGAGGGGCGGATCAATCGCAGACACAACAATCATTACAGACCTCCTCTACCTCTACTCCGTCGTCAGCCACTCGCACAAATGCCAAAGATCCCTCGAGACCTCGGAGAAAAAAGGCGCGACGAGCCTGTTTCGCCTGTCAGCGCGCCCACTTGACATGCGGTAATTCCACTTTCGTTGTTTCTGTCTCCACCCACCACCCCCACCCCCATCCTCCGCAAACATACTGACTTGCTGTCAGGCGACGAGCGTCCCTGCCAACGCTGCATAAAACGCGGTTTACAGGATGCCTGCCACGACGGCGTACGCAAGAAGGCGAAATACCTCCACGATGCGCCCCTTGATGACACCCCCCCAGAGTTCGCTCCACAGCCACCGTCCTCCTCCGCTGGCTCGTACCCCTACTCTCACCACCACTCACAGCTCTCGCAGGCTACTTCTGTAGCCACCGATATGCTACCGCCAGACGGAACAATAAACCCCAACACAATTGAGTCACCGGGCGGCGCGCTGGTGGATCGGCAACAGCAACAACAGGCGTTCTCGCAGGCGCCAATGTTCGACCCCAGCGATCCAGCATTATTTAATTTTGACATTGCGAGCTTGAACTTTGGGAGTCATTACGGAGCACTGGAGTTTGGAGTGTTAGGGCAGATGTCGAGCGGGACGAATGCGGGGACGCCGGATAATAATAATTCCGGCCCCGGTTCCACTTATGGTTATTCTCCGGGGGTGGGTGGGGAGGGGTATGTCGGCTTCACCGCGCCGCAGGAATCGCAGGGCGGATTGGGAGATGCATGGGCGACATCACGCAGCGCAAGGCAAAGTGCAGATGGATCTGGCGGGTTTGCAAATACGTACATGATTGAAGCAGGTCCCGGATCTTTGACGTCGCCCTCACCGCCGGTGGAAAGTCCGAGACAGACCTATACCCCTACTCCGACGACAACGACTGTACAAACAACCTACACTACCGAAGCCCCCGTGCCATTAGGTTCTCCATCTTTCTACACCAGTTCTGCACAGAACCGACCCACTCAGCCTTCAACGTTGCAACATGTACAATCCGCCACCCACCAGATGTCAGCTCACGTTCACCAACCCCACCACCCGCCGTTCCAGCGCCGGCGGCGTCCCGATGATCCGAGTCAGATCTATTCTACTATATTGCAGCCATACCCATATGCGCTGCAACACCACCGCCTCTTCCACATGCTTGAAACACGTTTCCCCAAACCGAGTCTCCTCCGGATCGCACGAGCCATGGCATCATTTCGCCCCTCCTTCATCGCTTGCACACAAACCCTGAAAGCCGACGACTTGCTGTTCATGGAGAAATGCTTCCAACGCACATTATGGGAGTACGAACGGTTCATCCAATCTTGCGGCACGCCAACGATTGTGTGCCGCCGCACCGGGGAGGTGGTGGGTGTGGGAAAGGAGTTCTGCATGCTTACCGGCTGGGAGCGTAGCGTTTTATTGGGCGAGAAACGGAACCTAAACACCAATCGGCCGTTTGTAAAGCCCCCCGGTGCAGCACCAGGGCTGTTGCAGCCACCACCAGAAGATGGCGTTAGGCGCCCCGTGTTCCTGGCAGAGCTACTGGATGATGCAAGTGTTGTCGAGTTCTATGAACAGTTCGCACGCCTGGCGTTTGGAGACTCGAGAGGCGCGGTGATGACAACGTGCAAAGTGCTGACGTATCAGGCGCCGATGGAGGAGGGGGAGGAGGGGAAGGAGGGGAACGTGGTGAGGAAGTCAGGAGGCTTGGCCGGGAAGGAAGGGAAGGTCGATTGCGCATTTTGTTGGACCATTAAGAGGGATGTATTCGATATCCCGATGTTGATTGTGGGGAATGTGAGTGGTCTCCCGGAGAGCGGAAGGATGCAGCGGCTGACTAGCGAATCAGTTTCTACCGATACTTGGGAAAGCGAGTGAGAGCGGGTAGCTGCGAAGCAACACGAGCGAACGAGCGAAGACATAGATGCGGAGGACGCAAGTCACGCGAGTCCGGGCGATAGCGATGTGAGCGGAGGAACGAAGAGAGACGAATCTCATGCATTTTTATGATTGTGTACGTGTATATGCGTGCGCCGCGCTTGTGTGTTTTTTTCGTTTGGCATAGGTTTATTTTTTTTTCTATCTCGTGTTTATTATTTGTGTGTCTGGCGGTGTTTTGGCGTGCTTTTTTTCTTTTTTTATCTTTTGTTTTTTATCTCTTTTCGTTGGATGGAATTATGGGGGTGTAGTTAAGTATGTGGGGGGCTATGGTTATATAGGAATGCATATGCAAGATGTGAAATACTTGACTGTATTCCTTCCCCATCTTTTGCGCACAATAGGTCGCCAGTAATAGCCAGGGTGCAGCTTTAGGCAAGTAGGGCAATGGAGAATACTGGAAGCGAGAGCTGGAGCCGGGTTCTGAAATTGAAAGGGAAATGGGCGCGTGGGGAACTGAGATGGAGGTACATGGAAAGCATGTAACGTCAAGGTTCACGCATCTACACTCGGGCACGGACCAGTAACCCACATATACCTCTACAAGACAGGAAGGAGACAGAAGCATGAGAAGGAAACTCTGCATTCTGCAAGAATGGAGAATTAGGATAAATTACGCAGATTCAACCATGAGAATTCAAGATTGCATGTCGGTTTTTTTTTTCATCAAGTCTAAATTGTTACGGTATATACAAGGGGAGGAAAAAAAAAAACATGCGTCATTATCTGGTGTAGAAAAACCCGCAAATCACAAAAAATATAAAACCCCATATTTATGTACAAGCCCCAAATTAACGCCCCCCCGTCCGCAGTATCGTACGTTCCCTTCACGCGCGTCTCCTGATTATTTCTACCATCCCTTCCCAGCTTCCGGCCCTCCGCCCCGGGAGCCTAACCTCACTTCCCCCCCGCAAACCTCGACCGACCCCGTATCCTCTTCCCCCAGACCATAAACCCAACCATGACCGGGGCCATAGCAACCGTCAGAAACGCCAGCAAACTCCCGGCCCACTGATACCCCAGCTGCTCATACAGCACGTTCGAGAACAGCGGGAACCCCGCCGCGAAGCTGCTGCGGACAAAGCTGTTTGCCGCCAACGCGCTCGCCGCGTACAGCGGGTACGCGTCCACCAGGAACGTGAATACCGCGCTGAATACGAGCAACGTGCCGGCGCCGAAGAGCACCGACGCGATGATGGGCACGATCCAGTGGATGGTTTTGTAGATGGTCCATGAGAACCAGAATAGACCGATGGGGACGAGGAGGCCGCCGAGGACCCCCGAGGCTAGACGGAATTCGGGTTCTGAGATGCCGTTGTTGCGCTGGATTAGGCGTGTGTGGATTCGCGCCCAGAAGGGGTCGGAGAGGATGCCTGAGATCATGCCCACGAAGAGGCCGAGGAATGTTAGGCCGGTCGTTTGCAGGTCGAAGTTGTGGATGTTTCCGAAGACTAGGGGGAAGGCTTGGAAGAAGAGGTAGAGGACGCCGAGGAGGATGGCGGTGAAGATACACAGGAGCAGCAGCATAGGTTCGAAGAATAGCAGCTGGAACGGCCGCAGACACGACCATGCGATGGTGCGTGGGATCGAGCGGGAGAGTTTCTCGATGGGCGCGTAGTGGGGGTCGCCGGTGGAGGCGCGGAGCTGGACCGCCCGACGCCGGAGGAGAACGGGGTTGTAGGTTTCGGGCACGAAGAGGTAGATGCACAGAAACTCCAGCGTCGACCAGATCAGCATCACCCAGAACGTCCACCGCCACTGCACATTTTGGTTTATGAACCCGCCGATCAGAGGACCAAGTTCGGGCCCTACGAACTGTGCGGGGTTGGTTAGCGGAGATACCGCGCGGATGGGGGTGAGACATACAGGGCTCGCGGTGTAGATCATCATTGGTGCGCTGAGTTCGCGGCCCGAAAACATGTCGCCGACTGTGCCGCCAGCGACGGAAAGGAAGGCGCTGCCAGCCATGCCGGAGAAGAAGCGGAAGACGAGGAGGACGGCGATGTTTGGGGCTAGCGCGCAGGGCAGAAGGAGCAGCGAGAAACATGTGAATGAGACGAGGTAGATTGGGCGGCGTCCATAGAATTCTGAGAGCGGCGCGAGAATCATGGGACCTGCGCGGGTATGTGTCAATTGACCGCGGTGTGAAGAGAGAGGGGAGGGAGGGGTACCAATTCCCAGACCCATCACGAATATACTCAATCCCAACACCGCCAACATCTGCGAAATTCCGAATTCCTTCTTGGTCTGCGTGTACGTACTGGTGTATATCGAGCTTGCACAAGTTCTTTACCTCCCCCACATCAGCCACCCCGCCATCCCACTGGCGATAAGGGAAAAAAACTCACACGCATAAACTCGCCGAAGACACTACCCACGTACACAGCCACTTCCTCCACTTCTTCAAGTTCCGGGGGTTATCCACATCGCTGTCTTCCCATCGTACCTCCCAGTCTGTTGTCCCCGATGACGTCGACTCCGCCTTCTCTGGATCCTGCGTCCGCGCCCCCGTGTTGAGACGTGCACACCACCCCTGGTGGTTCGAGGGGGTGTTATTGAGTACGCCGCCGTCGCCACCAAAGATCCCGCCGGCGTCTGTGCCGGAGAATGTTCGCTGGAGCGAAAGCTCGGGTTGTTCGTGGTGAGGTGCCAGTGTCATCTTTTATTCTTGCAAGTACACAGTTCTTTCTGCCGAGAAAGCTTAAGGCTGGCTGGCTGGCGGGGAATCATGTCGGTATATGTACGTAAAAGCTAGATAGGCTGGGCATGCTTGCTCTCGTGCCTAGCTAGGCTTTTTCGCCTCCCTCGCCTCGCTCGTTTTCGCTACGAGGTGGACCTGGAAAGTCTGGTATACGAGAGCAGGGCATGCTGTGCTCTAGTTTTCCTGTGTTTTTTCTCGGTCGCAAGCACGGCCCGCCCATCTCCGCCGGATATACCCGTGGTGTGCAGCGAGCAGTTCCGTCATAGCAGAGCAGAGACAAGCGCTTTGTAATTGAACCGTAACACACGCAAGCAATGCAGCCGCAATGCAGCCGCAATGCAGACGCCACCGGATTTCCCAAAGGTGCGACTGAGGATGTGATGTGATGTGATGTGATGTGATATATCCGAATCCGTAAACCGTACCGGAACATACCCGAGTTCGGCGGGCGGATCGGAAAGGGTTGCGATTGGCGTGTTTTCTCGCCCCGCACTGGCGGGTGTGGTTGGTGGGGCTTCCCGAGTTTCCGTCGCGTGGGCGTGACATGCACTTGCTTATCTGTGCAGCGGCTGTGCTTTCCGGGTGGGGAAGGGGGGTTTGTAAGCACCCGAGGACGGCGTTGATACTAGAGCTCATGCTGGGTCACTCGCGTTGATTTGTTAACTCGCGCTGAGCTCAGATGGAAGGCGTTGGTGTCTGACGTCCAGTGGGAGCTTAATAAACTTCTAGTTGATCACTTACAATCGACACTTTGCAGTGTCCCACTGGGCTGTCCGACATTATCCTTTTAGCGTCATCCTACATCCGCCATGTTCGGAGTTTCGGCATTCGACGCTGCTTGACTAACCGCTACGGCGAGACGCTTAAACGTTTAACCGTTTCTACTGAGTGCTTAAGTAATTAGTGTGTAGTACGTTATATATAGGGTATGGAGAGAGGACCGGAGGATGTAGACAGACTGGATGCACAGAAGGTGCGGTTTGAGTGCACGGCGGGAGAGATGATGCGAGGAGATTGCTCTCGTATACCAGGCGAAAAAGTCTGGGCACGAGAGCAAGAGGAGATGTTTGGTTGCTTGATCAGGCGGACTTGGTAATTGGAGAACTATCCTACGGCTCCACAAAGGGCCACGATGGTTGAAGCTGCTTGGTCGGAGTGTGGTCTCAGAGTGTGGTCTCAGAGTGTGGTAGGGTTCCGAGACTAGTCGAGGTGTTTGGTTGTATCCGTGCAAAAGAGGGAGAGTGCTGCATTCAAAAATCACGTTACTCATTGTCACACATTGCTACTCACACTCCTATATCTAACCGCACAAACACTTACAAAGACAACCGAACATTACCGAACATGTTATGAATTCTTTTCAGCGCCTTTATTTACCTACGCAGCACGTGGGCCTCGCCTTTTGAGGTAAATCCCGTTCCATTCACTTGTTTCTGCGTCGACTAACCTTTCACGGTCGTCGGATGGCCTAGTGTTGTCTAAGAGACGAGATGTCCCGGGCAGGACGAGACTTCTTCGAGCACGAGTAGGACAAGACTTCTACGGCTGCGGTGCGAGACATCCTAGGACTCTGTGAGTGATGATATGACTGACGATGGCGAGATATATCAACAGAAGGTGTGCCATCTTGGGCCTCGAATGCTATCCAGGTCTTATTTCATCTACCGTCGCCGCTCCCTTCGTCGTCAAATCGCTCCTTTCAGTTTAACGCTGCTTCGATGAGGAGGGCTGAAGTCTTCCTGTTAGAGTCTACACCGATGACCCTGCCCAGATGTGGGACACGACTGGACACTGCTGCACTTGGATGGTAAACGACCTACCGCCAATTCATGACCACAGGGGACTACTTTCTAAGGTACTGGGGTTTCGGGATCGGATTATCGGAGCAGAGGAGGGTCACATCTCCAGCATGCAAAGTCGAATGGCGCGAGAGTATGCTTTGCACTACGAACGCGGCCAACGCAAAAAGCACTGCCATAAGGTAGTTTTGGAAGGCTTGATCGTTAACCCGACGGAGCGTTGGTTGGCTGGTCTTAAGGTCAACGTGGTCATCGAGATGTTCTTCAGCTACGCCATCTGGTCGGCATACCGGAGGTTGAACTCCGCCTAGCCTGCCCCACCCTATCACAGCCTTCAAAGTCACGACTAAGACTCAATAGGGTAGATTAATGCAACGATTGAAAGCATAATTGATGCACCTAAAGAGGATAAAATGTCCGGCTCACGAGGACCTAGTTAGTTGAGAGTTGCACTTGGTAGTGCAGAACAGGACTTGCGTCAGGTGGCTGACAGTCCTGGTGTACGTGAACCAACACCGCATGCACGCGTGGCGTTGAGATTTGCGGAGAGCGATCTCTGGTCTCTTCTGCGGGCAAGATGTAATAAGGAACAGCCCAGGAGAATGCGATGTGGCTGCTTGAAAGATCAGTGGGGTTCGGACGCGACCGGGTCATGGCGGATTACATATTCATCTCTTGGGTACAACAGCATCTGGCAGATCCTCGTTGCTGAAGGCGATCGTGGACCTTCTGAGTTATAGTAGCTTCGCTTCTTTCTCGTCTCAATACCTGATCTTGGATCTGTACGAGGAATCTGCAGAATCCAAGTCCTCGCGCATGATGGCTAATTCCACCCGGGTGGTGCCGAGAGCTTCTCATTGGACACCATGGTCTACAAGCCAAAGCAAGACGACGAGTGGTTCAATCAGCTGAGGAAGACTAGTAACAATGGTACCAATTCGGCATCAAGTCGTGATGCGTTAATGGTGAACTTTATTGTTGATGAAAACATGATTTGGTTGTGGAATTATTTGGTAGTGAAGCTTTAATTGTCGAAGGTGGGATGATGACTGTTACCAGTCGGCAGATCCAGGATATCCCAGTGTTCTCAAGCGATCAGTCTGGTCTGATTTGACCTTTCATTTGACCGGCCCAGGCTTGTTGAAGGCTGACAGCCGCCGGTCTATGCCAAGGCCGACTTTTTCAAGCTTCATCTAGCCGGTCTGCAGATATTTTGTGGGCTATCACGTGGGGCCGCCAGCGGGACCAGAGCCAGAGGGGGCAGGCTAGCGGGTGGAACCAATTCCGTGACCCCACGGTATGGAAATAATCCTGAGCACTGGTAGGGGTAGGTGGACAATCTCCCTTATAAAGTTTGTTACTGCTCTAGATATTTCCGGGCATCTTCAAATAACGATCGATATGTTTAGATATCCACACCAGGGCGGCTATCTACAAATATCCATAAATATCTAAAGATATTCTTGCTAAGGCAGATATCTTCAGATAACTCCTGGCTCTGCACATATTCTACATGAGATCGCTGCCGGTCTATGCTAAGGGATGTCATAGAAATTATAATTTTATCTGACCAGTCTGCGAAGCTACAAATGGCCGGCCATTCGATTTGACCGCTTGAGAAACACTGGGATACCCTTCGCAATATCGATTCGTTGGTGGAACAGATTGGAAGCTCGAACATCCAGAAGCCTATTGCTGAAGATAATGCGTCAAGGAGCTTCATAAGGCTATCATGAAGTTCAAGGTAAGTTCACCTTGGTCAGCGGTTTAGGTGCACGGCATGAGAGAGGTTTGGTTACTTGAACGGAGACGGACTTTGTAATTGGTCAACTACCCTACGGTGGTGGGGGTGGCCGTGTTTGGTCTTGGTATTTGGTTGCATTCATGCCAAGAAGGAATGTGCTGCACGTACTCAAAAATCACGCTGTCACTCACTGCTACTCACCCACTCCTATATCCAACCATACGAAGATCACTGAACATCGCTGAACATTTCATGGTCACTTTTCCAGCATTTAAAATACAGCCTCACTCATCTAAGTAGCGACATGGGCTTCACCCCTCGAAGTATATCTCGTTCCATTCACTTGTCTAACTTCTTTTTGCATCGACTTACGTTTCACATAAGACTGGCAGGAAGACTCGAGACGTCTTGTCTCGTTGGCCATATCGGCCCTATAGTCTCGGGACATGAGATACATCTCGTTCAAGGTCTTGAGATCTTGGAGGGGGTGAAAGTGGTAGTAGAACACCGACGAGATTGCCGGCTCTTTTCTAATCGGGTCATAAGCCATCACTCATCCAAACTCGAGCCTTCGTTGTTGAAATTGTACTGATTGCTCTATCTCGAGGGCCAAAGACCGTATATGTACAATCTACCATATGCGTACGCGTATGCTCTATCTGACATGAGACGCATCACCCTGGTCCTGATGCATATCCTCATACAGTCACCATCTTCATACAAGTCTTCATTCTCATACAAGACTTCAGACGATGCTGAGACTTCAGAGATGCTGAGACTCACGATCCAAGTACACATGCAACATTCGTTGTTGCATGAACCCGACCGAGCTGAGCTTCAGCTGAGCTGATGTCAAGGCACACAGCCGGTAGGGCATAAGGTATTCAACTACCTTGTATATATCTCGAGTCTTTCTCCTGCTCTCCAGTCTCTGGACCTTAGTCTATTAGCACGGTTCTCCCCTTGCATATTTCAACATTCGTTGTTGCATGTGTACCTGCATCGTGATCCTCACAGCTCAGGTCCGTTTGATATGCAGTTGGTGTATGAAGATATGCTTCAGGAGAGCGGCTCATATCAGTGCAAACGGATATGCAAACAAATATAGATATGGATACGGATATAGACACGGATATGGATATGGATATAGGAGACAAGTCTGTATATATACGGGCCTTCTGGCCTCGAGAGATCAGTAAATCAACAAGTCTAAGAAGCATCCAAAGTAACATTCTTTGTTACGAATGTAAAGCGGACTAAGTCTGTCCAACTATCTAAGGGAAAAGCTCTGTCTTTATATACATGAAGGCGTAGAACTCTATAGAAGTCTATGGAAGCTCACGATTGCAAATACCAGTGGCGGTGGTGAGTGAAAACTCGTGGATGAGTCTACGACTGTGAGTCCGCAGCCTGCGAGTCAATTCGGAGATCTCAGTGTATCGGCGACTTCCTTTCAGATCATATAGTAACATTCTTGAGATGAGACTATTGGAGGCGCTTGGGACGCCTTGTCTCATGGCTATCTTCGGGCTTGCTTATCTAGAGACAACTTGTCTCTTCTGCAACATTAGTTTCACAGTCGTCAAAGCCGTCATTCGGGCTTGGAAACCGGTTAGTGCGCGAAAGGGGAAGGGTAGAAGGGAGGAGCTTCCCACCTAGCCGGCCATCCGGAGGGGGAGAAGAATCAGGTAATGCTATACTATAGTTAGAGTGAATGCAGAATGATTAAAACAAAACCGGTTGGTGCGCTCGGGTGTGGTGGTGGGTAGGAATGCTAGTGGGAAATAATGATGGGCTTGAGCCAAGTCAGCTCGAGTCAAAAGCTTGAGCTTTGGGACTCGGGTTGGCTCGAGCTTTGTCCAGCCAGGGGTCGGGCCATCAGAAATTGTAAAATACAGGGTGTGAGACTCGGCAATCTGCAGACCGCAGTCACTAATAGTCTGAACACTGCCTGTAGTACCATGGGAAACTGCCATGGTATTTGCTAGCCCGATGATGAGACAATATCTTCGGATGAGATGCCATTTGTATCGATTTTTTTATTTGTAATAGTATTAACATCAAATGCTCGAGCTTTTACGAGCCTCTCCTGCTATGAGTCGAGCTCGCTCGAGCCAATTCACGCCCATCACTAGTGGGAATCGTGAGAAAGATGACCTCTTCTTGGTCACCGCTGCTGTCATGTCGTGTGGTTTCAGGGCCATCACAAACCACGAGGTGAAGATTTTTTGGCCGCCGCTTTCGCTACGAAGTGAAAGGCCGCAAAGTAGGGTGTATGCATATGTAGTGGAACGACTGGTGTCCGGGTGTGTTCGTGGGTGCATAGGTCTCTGAATGAAAAATTGATGTTTCCGAGTCATGGTTTCAAGTCTCAACATCGTGAGTGAAGCCATAAAGCGTCTTTACAGGCCATGATCCTTGAGAGTCGTCACCACAATGGCCGACATGGATATATCCCTAGGTGTCCCAGCACCCGAGTATCATTAGGCAGGTCTGCTTATTTATCCTATCTCGAATATAGAAGGATTTATCAAGAACAGCTAAAAGAGAAACTCGAGACCATAAAAAGGGTCCTTCTGCACTAAACGTCGACTCATGACCACCTGTAGCAGACAAAATAATGCCATTGTGATCATAGAAACAACTAATTATTCACACTACCCCGTCCTGAAGAACGCCAAAATCCTTGCCAGCTCTCGAACCACATTATCATAATACAAGTCCTGTAGCTCATTCTGTGTGAAATCAACCTCCGGATTCCGCTGTCCAAAATCACAAAAGAGACATCTCGTCACTAAACGAGCGTAGATTGTGCCCATCCTTTCTTTAATCATGGTTGACTGCACTATTGCCTTACACTTGATATATTCTGCATACCCGACGTCGGTGGGAACTTCCTTCAAATCCGGCAAGTAGTCGATGTTTGTCAGCTTTTCTTCCATGGCAATCTCCAGCAGGACTATCGCGAGCGAATAAAGATGTTCATTCCGGGCTAAACTCTGAGATATTGCCGTCGGGTTAGGACTGACATTCGGGCGTTGGGTATTTGCGTTATCATTATTCGGAGGAGGAAACGTAGGGCGCATATATGGATTTAGGCAAGAGTCAAACGCTAGCATCGCCTTATTTTCGGGGAGGTAAAATAGTATATCTTTACTTCTCCAACGATTCCGGAACCACGAGACTTCGTGCGAGCCATCTTGAAGTAAGGAAAGAGATATGACTAGTGCTATTCGAAGGCGTTCTGTCATTGACAATACCTGTCGTCCACTATGGCTACTTAGGAGGTCTTCGAGGGTGGTCAGAACGGCTGGGACAGAGGAGTGGCCGGAGTATACGACATGGCGGTATTTCGAGGAGAACGTGCCTCTTTCGGGGGTTTGGGTGAAAACGGAGAGGTCTTGGGGGTTGTTATTTGCCTGAGCCAGGAATGAGCATAAACTGTTTTCAAAGGGTATCGCGTTCTCAGGATACAACCGGCATGTTGGACTTGTGGTGGTGGTGGTGGTGGCGGTGGTGACGATGGTGTGTTTTTGAGGAGGTTTTTTTCTTTTGACTCGGTATTCCTCTGGTTTTCCATGTTTACCACTTCTCTTCCTTCCGGGGTATTGCAGCTCTGACTGAACCGTGAGCTGATTACACTCAACCCGGCATTCATTATTGAGGTCTGGAGTTTTTGTGAATAGCAGACAGAATTTGGCGTCAAAAACGCTTGTGGATTCTATATCTGATTGTTGCGACATACTGCTGTCAAGCTGAAAATTGACTTGGTGCGCATGTGTATGGCACGAACACATATTCGTCGTGGATAACTTGTCATATAAAGTTTTCGAAGAATCCCGCTTGTTCTCGTAGGGTCGCTCTTGTTCGTGTGACTCTTGTTCTTCTGACTTAATACGGGTTTTCGAGTGCTGTCGTTTTTCAAGTTTCGAAAGCAGTGCACGTGACTTCCGGGAATGTTTTAAAGCAACGTTTTCTGCTTGGAGCTCACTGAGAAACTGGTGAACTTTGGCTTTCTGAGTGGTGATCCATTTCAATACCGGAATAACCCTCACTGATCGTTGCTTCCCTCGAGGTTGAATGGACGCCGATTGCTGTTTGGAATCGTTGTACATGTCAGCGAGTGCAAATATATATACAAGTAGGAAAAAAACCTGTGGCTGTACTTCTGGCTTGTCCTGCCGGTCGATAAGTGGCGATAATAATTTCTCAATGGAATCCAGAGAGTCCTTCACATGCTCAATACGAGTATAGCACTCTTTGCCAATGTGTTCCTTCCATTCAGTGGTAAAAGAGGGACATTTCCACATAATATGGTCAAAGTCGCCCATCATATCTTTGGCCACAGTCTTGCTGATTACCATGCGAAGAAGGTATCGACACTCTCGGTGGAAAACCTCTTGCTCTGTTGCTAGCAATCGTGCCGACTCGCATATATCCTCATGGAGATTCCGAGTATTGTAAAATAGTTTGGTGCATTTTTGGTAACCACGGCAGGCCAAGGGCAGTATCGCAATGGCTAATCCGGCGACCTCCATCGATTGGAATTTCTCGTTCGAGAGGTTATTTCTACTCCAAGATGGTTACAACTGGGGGGTCATGGTACGAAGCTCGCGCAACAGGCACATACTCACATACTTGATCTATATCCTTCCAATCTCGCAATCGCACTCGGGTGAAGAGGTTGTGGGGTGTGGGTGAGCGAGGGAGCACCACCGTCTATGCCAGTAATATAAGAGCCCCACAAGACTCCGAGTAGTGTTACACTGACCACTCATTGGTTGCAACGTTGAAAACTTCATTGATATGAATCCCCTCCTCACATCCACTTCACAACTTCACAACTCAACATAATGGACACTGATTGCACAATAGAAACGTTGTTCAACTTCTGCACTGAGGCCTTTCACAGCGCTGTTTCCAAGGCGAGATCCGCAGCGTCAGAATGGTCTGAGCACCGAGCAGAGTGGGAAGAGCAACAAGGTCGGTTTTTGCTTTGGGGGGGATGTGTTGCAGCTAGCAGCGAACTTGAAGGTCGGCTTCGCAATGCTCAGGAAGACGAACTCCTGGAGTCTGTGCTTATTGTTCTGTGCACAATGGCACACGACCTTCGCGGTGGTCAGTTTTTTCTCGCTTTGTTGATCAATGTGTTTCTGAAATTCGAAAACCCTCGTAGGGATTCCATCTGGGAAAAAGGAATGTTTTCTGGACCTGATACAAGTGGCCCAACGTCTTTTGCCCCAGATATCCAGTTGTATCTCTGACGGCCCGGAACCAGCACCTAAAAAACTCATAGCTAGGATGAAGCAATCAAATGATTCACTTTATTACTTAGTCCCATATCTGGATGAGATCATCGATTCAGACTGCGATACAGCGTCCGATATACAGCACGAGAATCCAGAGGGGTCATCAGAACCAAGCCCTGAGGAAAAGGCATATGAAAACAATATCCTACACAAGTTTCCGCATCTGAATGGAAGGGTTGCAAGGAACCTTGCGCGTGTCAACTGGATTCGCCACGCACGAATTCGAGATATGTCTGAGTCTTATGAAGCAGGTCAGAACACAGGGATCGATGCAAGCCATTTTGAAAAGAAAGCGGCGAGGGCGGACTGTGACTCTGTTCTTTCAACAGATTCCGATTCCAATTCCGATGATTTTAGTACTATAGCCACAACGACTGCAGAGAGCATAGGACAAACCGCAGTACCTCTACCGCCAGTACAATTGCAACGTGACGTTGAATTCTTGTGCAATATATGCTTTACAGTGCAGCGTGGCATCTATAACAAACACCAGTGGAAGTTCGTTATATCTACCCTCAGTGTTGATCATTGCTGATTGGTCGTAGGAAACACGTTATTCATGACACCCAACCCTACTCTTGTATCTTCGAACCATGTTAAGATAAGGACAGAACGTTCCGTCGCAGAAGAGATTGGATGGATCACGAGCTTCAATTCCACATGCGTTATTCTTCTCAATGGCTTTGCATCGGCGACTGCCCAAAGTATTTCTCCCATCGAGAAGATTTTGTTGCGCATATTTTTGGAGACCATCTGGGGAACAGCAACCTCGATTTGAACATTGATGAGATAGTTGACAGTCGTGAGAGTAGGACAGCTCACGAGCCTTCTATGCCAGTCAATTGCCCATTCTGTCTTGAAACGATAGAAGAAAACCGGAGAGCATTTCAGAAGCATGTTGGAAGACATCTTGAGGAAATTGCGTTAAACAGCTTGCCTCGAAAGATCTCCATCAGCTCAGCGGAAGAAGAAGAGCCGGAATACCGCGAGATAGGTGCCCCTGAAAGCCTCAATAAGGGTGACGAACCGCTAGAACCGATATTAGTACCAATTGCCGACTCAGGACCAGCTGCGGAGATCGAGACTAAAGCATCTCAAGATGTATGAAAGAAGAATCGCCCAGTTAGAACTCGAACGATGAAGCTAATTGAACCGTTATTTGATAGCATCAGTCCAAGGAGTTGCGGTCCGATCAGATAACAACTCCATCAGATACCGTGGATAGCACCGCTCTCTTATCGACACCAGTACCACCGCGTGATAGATCAACAACAAGCTCTCCAACTCAACACAGTCAACATGAGTTGGACCCGGACATCCAAAGTTATCTAGCACCTGTGATCTTGAATGAATCCTATCCTAGATCTGGTGGCGCCTCCGAATATGGGGAGCTTTTAGACTCAAGTTCTCATTCAGGTTTCTCAACGGATGATGACATAGAATTTCCGCTTCAAGAAAAGCCCCACGTGCCTGCATGGTCTGGGCCTCTTGGATTGGGGACTGTGCAATTCAAATGCACGTTCGAGAAGAACGGCCGTAAATGCACCGCGGATGTTTTCAGCCGTCCATCTAAAATGAGGCAAGGCTTCTCTTTGGGTTGCTGCGCCAGGAGCTAACAAACACCATGATCTAGGGCGCATCTTGTCAACGAACATATGGGGTTTTCGCCATTTCAATGCGGAAATTGTATGCGTATCTTTGCACGTCCCTCGCTGCGTACCGGGCATTTAGAAAACATCGAGAGCTCCTACGAAAAGATTTGTCCATATCCCACAGTGATAGGAGATGAGGACTACGAGATGAGGAATCGGATAGAGAAGTGACTGTGGGACATTCACATGGAACAGGAAAAAGTTGATGCGGTAGTAAAGTTGATCGGTCAGTACAATGGGAGAGTTGAGAGGAGACGACTGCAATCTCGGCTTCCGGGAATCACAAGGCTGTTCTGTCATACTATCGCTGTTAATTTTGCCTTCACTAACTGTTTCCAGGATACCCGACCACCGCAGACGTAGTTAGACTTTCTTATACTCTCAGTTAGATCCTATTCTCTATTCAGTGCTCTGATATGACAGGCTGGAGACTTTCGGTACAGATGGGATTCTGTACGTAGCTATAGACATTCGGTGTCAAAGGGTGGAATAAATATTATCCAACCAGCCCGGGTAGTGATAGTTCTAGATCGACTCCACCACTGGAATGAGTACATTCGGAGTGGCCGTGCACGTAAGGTTTAACTTTCTGGATGTAATCGCGCACATATCCATCTATCTGGTTTCACGAACTTGAAATAATCATCATGTGGATTGCATGAAAGGCTCTCTCGTAACCAATAGGTGGCCTCGAATCAGGCTCTCAGTTGTGTACGTGTGCACTAAGATGAAAATGGAAGTGACAAAAAGGGAATAGTGTGGTGAGGGAATGAAGTTGTGAGAGAGCCTGAAGACCTTGCTCCAAGGGGACGACGGGTAGCAGGAGTGGAGCTCCGCCATCTAGCCGGCCAGCCCGGAGGTTGGAGGGGATTAAGGGGCTGTCATACTCTAAGTAGAGTGAATACAGTATGATTAGAACAAAAAAAACAAAAGACCTTGCTCCACACAAAGTTCCCAGGTCAACCCGGTTAAAATTTCAACACCACAGATTTGAGCTGGGTTTGCACGGAAAGAACAGTTTAAGGGAAAAGAAATCAACTTTATATGGGGCACTAAGTGAATTGGAGAAAATTTGTGGTGTAAAGTGATCAAGAGTGACCAGGTTAAGCCCAGATCAGCTTTGGGTTAAGGCTGCAGTGAGTCCACATTTGGTGGAATTCTTTAAAAAATACTCGGTATTGACTCAGGTAGATGTAACCTAATACACCTCCAAAGCTCAGCTCTCTGGAGGTAATTTGAAATTTTGGTGGAGTGATGTCTCCAGGCCCTTTCACCTCACTTTTTTCATGATCTCAATTTGGGTCAGACTCGCCATTTCGGTTAGTATAAAATCACGTGAGATCAAAGGGCCGGGGTACGAGGCCAACCAATAGGTACCGACCCTTACACGCTCGATTTGGTGTATTTGTTGCACTTCCTCTTTGGGATACAAGATTTCTTATCCGCCCAATCATATTTCCTTGCACTACACCTGACGTCTCGTTCAATCAATCGTATCTATTCCGGGAGGGTGCAGGGAATACTTTCAGCCGCACTCTCTCCAGCTTTGTGAATGCGGGGAACCATTCTATCTCCACCTTTCTGATACTTGACGACCACCATGGCTAATCCTTTATCAGTTGCCGCGAGTGTTGCCGGACTAATCAGTTTGGAATAAGGCTTGGGTATCAGTATCACAATGACGTGAAAGGGTTTCCTGCAGACTTTGAAAGGCTCCTGTCAGGGATCTCGAGTCTCTATGGAGTCCTCTGCCAGATAAAACTGATAGTGTCTCGACCTGGACGAACCTCAAATATCAGTTTCCTTAAGGGATTCTGCTGACGTTTATTCACTTTCGGGAAGAAAATGTCTAACACTCGCTTCGCCATGAAGATAGCATCAATGACTGCACCAGCACTCTTAGGGAAATAGTCGACATATTAGAGTCGACTACACCCAGAGCAGGGAAACCCATTCAAAATGCTGCTAAGAAGCTTTTGTGGCCGCTGAAAAAAGCGATACTGAAGCTCCGTTGACTCAACTTGAGCGCAATAAGAGCACATTTTCGTTAGCACTGTCGGCCGAACAATTGTTGGTTTCCAAAATATCTACTACTCCGCACGCAATGGTATGGGTTTTATCAGAGTGGTGCTAACTTACCAACAAGGCATGTAGTACAAGATCTTCAAGCTGAAAGTTTAGACTATAAACTCTGGAGGGATAAGGAGGGTGCACTCCGTGCAGGTGAAACTCCAGCTATTTATTTTCAGCACAGAGCTTTAACTGACCAGGGCTGTTTTGTTATAGGAGAAAAACGATCGAGAATCGTCAAATGGTTCTGTCTGACAATATGAGAGCAGACACGTTGATATTCAGGCCGAAAGGAAAGATGGGACCGGAAAATGGCTTCTGGAAACGGAGGAATTTAAGCGATGGAAGGAAGAGAACGCGAAGTCTCGGTTGCTGTGGGGCGTTGGTACCCCCATCTTTCTACTGGCTTAAGACGCCAATGCTGACAGGAAATGGCCTTGACAGCTGGAGCCGGCAAAACGTTTTTGGGGTAAGCTGTCTTTTGGTTTATTAGACACATGGAGTTGACATCGTTGTGTTCTAGACAGTTCGATTGTGATCGATCACCTCCTAGACCAATCAAAGTCCGGAGTCGCTTATATATACTTTGATTACAACGAACAGGACCGACAGAAGCCAATGGATGTGCTTTCAAGTATTTTAAGCCAGCTTGCTGGTCAATCCGCGCAATTGCCAAAGATGCTCGAGGACTTGTACGATGAGCTTGAGCCGAAGCGGAAACAACCTACCCTTCAGTCATTGCATGGTGTGCTGGTGGATATGTCCAAGCAATTTCCCCGAGTCTATATAACCTTTGATGCGCTGGACGAATGCGACCAGCACAAGCAACGAACGGCATTACTTCCGTTATTTCATCAATTGGGGCAAAGCGGTGTGAACCTATTTATCACCAGTCGCCCTTATCCGGAGGATATCCAAGAGTCTTTCCATGATATAACTACCGTTGAACTCTCTGCCGGCGAATCAGACATTCGATCATACATTCGAGAGACAATCGACCAGAATCAACGCGCCAAACGTCTTGTGAAGAGCGCGGGATGCGAAGAGAATCATCTCCCAGCTCGGAATTGTGCGAAGGGGATGTAAGTAAAGCGTATTATATACAAGGTACGGTGGCGGCTTCGCCGCCCTTTGGAGGCGCCAGATAGATCTCCAGCCCAGCCAACCCAGAGTTGTCATTTTTAGCAGCTCCTATGCTTCCAGATGTATATGGCTCTAACATACCCCTAGAATTCAAATTTGTTAGATCATCTCTTGGCCAGCTCCCAGTGATCTAAGTCCGGGTGAGTCTCTATTGTTTCTGTGGCTAGAGCAAGCATATTGGCAACTGGGAAGATGGGTAACTCCAATCAATTCAAGTTCATTTAAGTCCATGAGTTTTGCTCTGATCACAAAGTGTTCTATACATGAACTATGCATAAACAGATCCTCTTTCAATTTGTGGTCTCCAATTTACTATATCACTAATATTCATAGTGCAGCTGTAAAAAAAAGCCCCAAAATGCTGTTGATTCACAATTTCTGACTCAATATAAGAGATATCATAAATCTAAGACTGGGAGGAGGACATAGTCCACAATTTGTGTGTAGGACAGTTTGTAATCAGAGCCAAACACTCATTGGAATTAAAAGGGCAGGTCATTTGGGATCTGAGTTTAAGTGGTAGGTATTTGCCACAATAAGCCACTCAGCCACAGAATTACGACCAATCAGAATCGAAGAAGACACATGTCGTGTCCTTATATGAATAATGAGACAGTCGTGTCGTTACTAATCATGAGACTCCAGGTTTCTTCTCGTCCGTTTCCATACCAATTTCCTCTGCAGCCAACCACTCCAAGAAAGATTTTAATGGAGCTTGACAATCTCAAGAATACCCCTACCTGAAAAGAACCATTGGATCCTACGTACGACCGGGCTCTTGGACAGTTGAATCGACAATCCGAGGAATGTGTAAAACTGGGATTCAAAATTCTCTCTTGGCTCTCTAAAGCCCGACGAACCCTCACAGTAGAAGAACTTCGAATAGCAATTTCGGTTGAACCGGGCACTTACGAGCTTGATGATCTAGATTTGCCAGACAGAATGACACTAACCGATGTATGTGCCGGATTAGTCGTCATAGAAGAGAACAGCAACACCATTCGATTTGCACACTTCACTGTACTGGAATGGCTCGTCCGGAAATCGATCATCCCAGAAAAGGCAAACTTAGACATTGCGGTCGCTTGCCTCACGTATCTCACATTCGATACCTTCAGCGGGGGTCCTTGTGTATCTAAACCGGGGGACTCAGGCTCTCTCCAAGATCGACTCCAAAAGCATCAGCTTCTAGAGTATGTCGCTGGTCATGCGCCCTTTCACATAAGCCAGTATGATGAAGAATTGATTACAGAAGCCTTTCTCCAGTTCCTCAAATGCGAGGGCAACATGCATTTTTACTTACAGGTGGCCATATATTTCACAGGAAGCTATCCCTACGAAGATTCCGGAATCGAAAGTACTCGCCCAATACATATAGCATCGGGCCTTGGGAGGACGGTAGCAGTTCAGTTCTTGGTGGAGGGGGGAGCCGAAATCAACGCGAGAGACGAGGGTGACCGGACTTCTCTACACCTGGCTGCCGCAGAAGGCCACATTGAAATGGTGCAGTTCCTGGTGGAGAAGGGAGCCGAAATTAACGCGAAAGACAATGACAGCTGGAATTCTCTACACCATGCTGCTGAGGATGGCCACACTGAGACGGTGCGGTTCCTGGTGGAGAAGGGGGTCGAAATCAATGCGAGAGACAGTGGAGGCCAGATTTCTCTACACCTGGCTGCCGAAGGAGGCTATATTGAGTCGGTGCGCTTCCTGGTGGAGAAGGGGGCTGAAATCAACGTGAGAGACAGTGGTGGCCGGAATTCTCTACACCTGGCTGCCGAAGGAGGCAATATTGAAATAGTGAGGTTCCTGGTGGAGAAGGGGGCCGAAATTAATGCGAGAGACGGTGGAGGCCTGATTTCTCTACACTTGGCTGCCGAAGGAGGCTACATTGAAATGGTGCGGTTCCTGGTGGAGAAGGGAGCCGATATCAACGCAAATGATAATCACGGCTGGAGTTCTCACCAAATAGCTGCCGTAGGAGGCTATATTGAAATGGTGCGGCTGCTGGTGAAGAAGGGAGCCGACATCAACGCAAATGATAATCACGGCTGGAATCCTCTACACACGGCTGTTGCAAGAGGCCACATTGAAATAATGCGGTTCCTGGTAGAGAAGGGAGCCGAAATCAACGCCCTAAACGATGAAGGCAAAACTGCTCTTGATTTGGCGAGGTTTTATGGGGAGTCGGATGTGGCGGAATCGCTGAATGCTTGGGCGGTGTCTGATGAGGCTGGGTTCCAACCCAAATTACAACAAGGTTCCGGAGTTGGCAGTGTAAGGTATAGTACGGATGGGTAGGAATCAGGAAAGGGATAGCTGGGGTACTGGTTGTCAGACGGGTGTTCTCGCTGGGGCTGATGGGTGCGGAAGTACTCGCTTTCGGTACCTATCATCAGGTTCACCATATATCACGCAAATCGTCTAATGTCTATAAGATCGTTATTGGAAAGGATATGTTGGGACTTTTGAGGGTTGTTCTCTAGCTTCACCCCCGTCACTATACGCGACTCAAGGAAGCATGTATCTCGGCGTACAAGGTTCCTGGCCCCAGTCCCGCGTATACCCACAGCAAGAATCAAGATATCACGGGATAACCTTTTCGGCTCCATTAGCTCTCTAGATCTATCTTAGTGCTCACATGCTATTACCGTTATCGTGAACCAAAAATCACGCCTGTTAAGCAGTGCCCGAAGCAATGGGAGAGAGCCGAACGTCTGAATGGTATTAAATAAATATACATATCTACACGCAAATCCAACACTAGCCAAATATACCAACCCTACCGTCTAAAGTTCCTCCTCAACCTCCATCGCCATTGCTGCACCCCCTCCACCTCTCCCCCCAGTACCCCCCAGCCCTGTAGGACCACCCACACCTACGATCCCACCAAGTATATTCCGCTTCCAACTTTCTAAATCCCTTCTCCTCCGCTCCTCCTCCTCCCCCTCTCTTAGTTTCCGCAACTTCTCCTCATCTTCATCCGCCACCACAAGCGAATACAGCAACTCCCTCCTCCGCACCCCCAGATGCGACATCCCATACCTCCCCTTCACAGCCACCACCTTCGCCTGCTCCGCCTTCACAACCCCCCCACCCGCCTTTCCTTTCCCCCGAGCCGAAGATTGCAGCGAGTACCGATACACCGGATCCGAAGCCCTCCTCTCACGTCGCACACCCTCCAACTCCTTCCCGCGCAGCTCCTGCAGCTCCGTCACCAACGCCAACGCCCCCTCCTCTTCCTTCCGTGGATTGGACGGTGTACAACACATCGCCGGCACGGGTTCCGGCGTAGAAGTGGAAATCCTCGTTCCTTCCAGCGCTTCACTCAGTTCCCGTTCGCGGTCGCGCTCATCGATCCATTCTATAGCTTTCTCGATGCTCTCGAAGCGCCGTCGCAGGAAGTCGCCGGAGATGGTGAGGAAGGTGCGGTGCACGTTTATGGGGTGGCGGTAGAGGTACTGGGTGTTGGGAGGAAGCGTTTCGGCTCTGGCGGGAAGGTTAGCGAGACCAAAAAGGCGGGACAAGGGTCTGCACGATAGGAGGTGTACGCCCCGCTGTGGACCGGAGTGGATCGCGTAGATTGCGGGTTTTGTGCGGGAGGTGCGGATTGTTGTTGAGAGGGACTGTGGGCGCGGTGCCATAGTTGCGAGGTGAAGGGTGGAGATGGAGAGCTGGAAGGAAGGGGAAGGAGGGAAAGAAAGTAAAGAGGAGGAGGTGCGGGGTGCTATGGCCCCGTTTTTCGCTGGTTGTGCATGGTGACGTGTGACATGGACGTGGTGGCGGCTAGTTGGTTCCTGCTCGGTTATCATGCTCCGTTTCGATTCCGTGCTACACATACAGAATCACTCGGTTTCAAAACTTGCGACGTGAATTGACGGAGGTATGAGTTGGCAGGGGAAATTTTTGTGTCGGGGATGATGCGAGCTGTTGATAACCGGATATAGCATATTGAGTTTCGAGAGAAGAGAATATAACTAGCCAAAGAGTAGAAATGCACACGAGTATGCGAGCTCAAGGAGTCCGGAAGCTCATAGTGAAAATGATCGGCCCCAATTTTCAGACTGGTACTCTATACAATGAAAATTTTTGTCTGGTCACCAAAAGCTCTCTCCGATCGCAGCTAACGGCACCCCCAACTGGTTGCCGTTTTGTTTTCAGGTCGACGTGGTGTTTCATGCCAACAGGATGATGGAATGGTTCCAATGGGCAGCACAATTCGAATTGTTTTGGTGTTTGTTGGCCGACGCACTGGATGTCAGTCGTATCGTGATCGGAATTCTCCGTCTCTGGGATTTTCTAATAATCAAGTAAAACCGGTTTTGTTGCACTTGTACGTTTGTAAGGGTTGAACAGCAGGTGAGATAAGATAGGATTGATTATATTGAGAGATATAATCTAGGCAGAAGCTAGCCGCTTATAGTTTAGGGCCTACAGTAGCCCACATGATGCATCGATGGGTGACATCAACAAACGCTCCTCACCACATTTTGCATCATTCGGACAACACGGTCGTTACTTCCCCGCCCTAGGCTTTCCCGCCTATTTACCCCGCTTCTGTTTGAAATTTCCTATGACCATTCACAGTGAGAGAGAGCGCGTGGCTGAGCCTCTGTTCCCCACAGAATGTGCATTGCATTCTCGTGCGGTGTTTTATCGAGCGATGTAACCATGCGGATCTCTCCCTCCAATAGTGGTTGCATGAGGCTTGCATGAGGCTTGCATAGTAACAAAAACATCCAGGGCGGAGTTCAATCTTGCAAAAAGTACATACATAGTGTAACTTGCCTTTCAAGACCGTTTATGATGGCTGTTGTCAATCTAGTGGTGATAGTTTGGATAATTGTAACATTTGGAGTTAGCGATGGGACAAAATTACTCTACTAAGGGAGCTGTGGACAGGCAAAAGCGTCTATCAATCTGGATCCATTTCGGTATAAACATTTTGGGTACAACCTTGCTCAGTGCAAGCAACTACATCATGTAAGTCTTGCTTGCACCTACTTGAAAGATATTGATCGCAACCACTGAGAGAATCGGTGACTAGATATTGGCGTGTTGGGTTTGCTTAGAGTTGGGGACCTACAGAAGCTCATAAGATGTATCGGTTGGCGACATCGACAGAATAGGGCTCTTCCTCATTTACTCCGCTTGAAAGTCCCCAATGATCATTCACTGAACGAGAGAGCATGTGGCTGAGTCTCTCACATACATTACGGGGATTCACTTGGCTGTTTATTCTTGTTTACTTGGTTCAGGTTATAAGACAGTTATTGGCCAGTAAACTCGCTGGATTTTCACGTTAATGGACACCTGAAACCCTAATTTAGCCTCAAATTGGTTAGTGCTAGCGTTTACTTAAATGAACTGGCTGTGTTAGGGTTTCTTGTGTCCCATAATTTGAAAATCCTGCGAGTAGCACCCGTTTGCTCTCGTAAACCAAACTTTGCCTCGCTCGCAAGCTTGTTTCACAGCGCTAGCGAAAAGTGAAAGTCTGGGCACGAGACAAGGGCACGAGAGCAGCACCGTTTAGAGTATTCGAAATGCAGTTACAAGCAGGATGATAGTGTAAAAGTTCTGTCCTACAATTCGGTAAACAGTCAACAGCCACTCAGCGATGGGAATGAGGGAGACTAGAGGGAAGCTAGCTGAATGCATTTTAAGAATTGACTTCAAATAGTGTTATGCTATCTCTAGAGCAGTACAATAAACTTGTTTCGCGGGGGTTTATGGTAGCTGGCTCTGAAAACCTGAATCTCAGAACTGGCCTAAGTGATCCCCCAATTCTCATGCCGTATTTTATCGAACGATGTAACCAATGGGGATCTCTTTTTCCAGTAGTGGTTCCCTGAGGCTTCCACATAGCAACAAAATTATTAGGGGCTGAGTTGAATCTCGCAAAAAGCACATACATACTGTACCTTGTCTTCAAGACCGTTTATGATGGCTGTATCCCCTCTCGCTGGAGTATAATCCTTCAAGTCTGATATGTATCATGAAATCCGTCCAAGAACCCGAAACGAAAACCCGAACGCTCAAGGGTAAACACCACTGGAACATAGGATGGAGGGCTGGTGTGATAGCATGCGCAATATTTACGTTGGTAGCTTTCGTTGTCAACCTGGGTGTGACAATTTGGGTAATTGCAACACGTGGAGTCGGCGATGGGACACAATTACTCTACTAAGGCAGCTGTGTATAGACAAAGCGTCTATCAATCTGGATCTACTTCGCTATAAACATTTTAGGTACAATCTTGCTTGGTGCAAGCAACTACACCATGCAAGTCCTGATTGCACCCACTCGAGAAGATATTGACCGCAACCACCGAAAGTACCAGTGGCTAGAGATTGGCGTATCGGGTTTGAGAAATCTCCGTAGGATCGGCGGCGAGAGGACTTTGCTGTGGTGTCTTGTCTTTAGTTCATTGCCGTCGCACTTTCTGTAAGTCCATTCTGTGTGCACTCCTAAACCAGCGCCTGCCTCCTTCACAAGTTCAGTTATTTAGGACTGAGCTTGCCGACCAACGACGACTCTGGGTACGAGAGCACATCCCGTGCATAGTATGGAATTTTTGAGCGAGGCTCACCAACCAAATGTTTTAGGTACAACTCGTCAGTTTTCACCACTCTCGCTGTTAATGACTGTACCGCTGTCATTGCGACCGAGGGATTTGTCCAGGGGTTGCCATACGGGATAAAGGATTTTGAAGATCGCGATTATACATATACACCAGGCGCTATCGTCACTATCTCAGAAGTATTGCAAAAAACAGAACCAGAGCTATCCAGGAGCGCGCCGCAACATTTACAAAGATGAGCAATGCCGACTGTATCTGAGCATACGGTCAGAATATCGTTTCGGCGCATCATGACCTGATTCTCATCACGTCTGATGCCTACCGAGCTAAACACGGTGTAATTACGCTGTTCAGGATTGGGCTCGGAACAAGTGGCACTAGTCGACCGTACGATTGGATTTGCAACGAAATTTTTAAGGGAGTCCCGACTTGAAGCGAATGCGACGCTAAAGAGCAGCTTAAAAATACTGATAAGTGGGAGATTTTGTGGATGGGGCTGCCCATTGGCTACTGTCTTAGCGAGCTCTCAGAAAAGATGTGCTCGCTGCACTTCTTCACCACTATAATGTTTATCTCTCTTTTATGCAATCTCATCAAAGTGGCCTGTATGGTGCGAGCTCTTCTAAAATCCCAGTCGCCCCCGATAGTTACCGTCGGAGATGCGGTTCAATCGTTCCTCTCCTCCGCTGATCCAACAACACGGGGGTTGTGTGTGGTACCGGTGGGAGAGTTTTGGAACCACGATTGGAGCCAAATTCCACGCCCTCAGTCATGGAAGAAGGTGCGAAGATTTTGGTTTCACGGAGTGCCCAGATATCTCTGGTGGGGGTTCTTCACTTTGTATGTCCGCTTACCTTCCCATTCCTATGTCGATAAATTCGACTAAGTATTTAATAGTATACTGATAAGTATAACTGTTTCGCTGATATTCCCGGATGTGGGAACGGACACAACAGAAGCTCATGGCTTTTCCGGCTTGTGGAAGCTGGGATTCGGAAATGTTGATCCCGTTAGCATGGGAATGGTGCCGTTTCGGAGAACGGCGGAACAGTCTGCGCGTGTCAAACCCTACAGGCTGGCAAAGATCAACTTACTTTCTACAATTACCGTACACCTATGCGATTCCCTTGATGGTACTGTCCGCCCTGATGCATTGGATAATCTCGCAGTCTGTTTGTAGTCGTAATCCGGGTTTTTTACCATGGAAAGGAGATGATTGACGGCGAATCATATTCGACATATGGGTTTTCGGGTCTGGCTATTATAATTGGCGCTATAGCTAGTGGCGTCATGTTTTTGGTGTGGCTAGTGGTCTCGTTCAAAAAATACCCAACTGGGATTCCATTTGCTGCCACCTGCAGCGCTGTAATTAGTGCGGCTTGTCACTATGAACGTGGTAGTGAAATTTATGTTGAGCGTTTGAGGTGGGCTGTTGTGGATGATAATGATGGCGTAGGACATTGTGCGTTCAGTGATAAGGAGGTTGGGGTACTTATAGAAGACAAGTTGTATGCTTGAAAACGGATTTATTGATGTCGTTAGACTACTTGGTTGATGTGATAGTGATTTTTTAGTAGATCTCGAGATCACATGTACGTTTTGACAATGTACTTAGTATGCACATATTTGCAGAACTTACCCCGTCACTATACCAACTAATCCCACTACCACCACCACACTAACCCCACTGAAATATCACAACTCCTTGCCGAACCCTTGTTATATGGCCGCGGGTAAGCCTGCCCAAGTGCCACTTGTAGCAGCATCAAAAAGGGCTTTTGTTTCCACTGGAGACCCATGCTTTAAGCCAGCATTCCAATATGTTTCAAGTATGCTTCTCTGGCCATCGAAGATCTTGGTTCGTGTTCTGTGGCATCCTCTTTCTTCAAGTCCCGCCACAGCATTTTGAACAATTTGACCAAGAGTATATAATCGTGCTCCAGCGGAAACCGTTACAAAACGGCGCTTGGACGTATACCGAGAACAGCATATCTCAACAGTACTTAAGTAGGTACCTGAACTCCCCTCCGCGTCCATGATCACCATACAAAGGTGTGACACAGGTACAGAGCGCGGTCAGGGCTAGTATAAAGACAACGCCCAAACAACCACAGCAAACTCCCCCATTTTTCTCCCATATTTTCCCTATGTATGGGCCACACTTGAGCTAGATAGCACCACGCACTTCCCCTCATCACAATCCTTTAACAGGGGTCTCGGTCGATTTCCTTTTTCAATTTAACCCCGAGGAGAACTTGCTACATCGCAACGGGGTTAAAGGATACGCCCGCAGCAAGTGAATTTACTTAGCTCGGCAGTGACAGTAGGTTGCGGCTTTAGAATAGATGGTCCACAGTGACGGAAAGTCAGTGAAGAGTAGTAGCGCGGGAGAGGAAGGAACTGGGTGTTGTGTGGTAGTTGGGAGGCTGGAACTGGTGGAGGAAACGATAATGGTAGCCGTTTTAGTGGTTGCAGTGGCGGCGGCGGGGCCGGAGATGGCAGAGATGACGATGGTGCTTATTGAATGTGGACGAATCGGCCGCTCCTAAAGCGCCGAAAGCGGCCTGATCGGATCTCCGGCGCATGAAAGGTATGTTGGCAGGTAATAAATAAAATAGTCATTTGGGAGCAGGACATACTAATCAATGAGCGGCAGAGCTTCTGATTGGTTAAGTGTACGTTATGTATGAGTGATTACCTTAGCTTACATCACTCCTAAATCGGGTGTAATTGATTACCCGACTATTTTGACCAATCTACAAAATTCGAGCGTGTAGGGGATACTCTGGCGTTGAGAATTAGAAAATGTAGAAAATATTGAATTAATTAGTATACTGGCAGTAGTACATCGCTTCTGCGATTATATGGTGGGGGACGTCTTTAGCCAGGGTGTTTTGAACCCGCTTCGTAGAAAGTTTTCAGCGCCACCAAAACAAAAGATTTTTTTAATTGGAGAACTAAGATCAACTCAGTTTAAGGAGCTCTACAGATGTTAGGTTTCAAAATTAAAATATCTGTCGTGGTTAAGGTGCTATAAAAATTGGGGTTCTAAGGGAATGTCTACTATATGGTCAAAAAAAAGAATCAAGTGACAGGGGTCATTTTGTACGCGTGTAACATTGATTTTCGAATGTCCACACCCCATTTTTGCCTAGGTTAAAGGCGTCCCCACTATATGTTGAGCAGAAAGATCTAGTGAATTATTGGGGTACGGTTATTATAGACAGCTCTGAACACTCGGGCATTCTAATATTGATCTATTGATTTACCACCCGGTCATTCTACATAAAAGCCGAAATAAATATGGATGCAGATGAGGAAGGTTGACGTTCATACGTACCCCATATAGGGGGTTCGATAAAACTTAAAACCCTTATAAAACTAAAATTTCTGTATATGGCTTATGAAAGCCTTTGGGAATGGTTCTGTATAGCACTTAGGACTCTTATCTAAGGATGATAACCAGATTTTAGTTTTATAAGGCTCAGTACCTAAGTAGGTAGCCTGTCATATGGCTTTTTCTTGCTAGCGCGTAGCCATGTCGTATCCAAGTCGTCTGACAGACACTAAAGGCTCAGCACTTTATCGTACCCCTAAAAAAGTAGATACTTAAGTATCTATTAAGTACGGATGGCTTTTACCGCTGACGGGCTAGCGCTAGCGAACTTTCGCCAGCTATGAGCATTGAATAATGCGGCCGGAAACGTGCCTGCAGCAAAAGTGACACGAGAGTTTCATAGGGCAATACTAACAATGTAGTTAAGTAACTGGGTACAGGGTTTAGGGCTATTTCACTGGGTAGCTAATAATTAGCGAACTAGACGTCAAGTAGATCAGACACCACAACTAGTCCTCGATCTGATATATTTCAACCAATTATTGTACATGGCACCCCAGGAAGATCAGTAAATCGTTGGTGGCAGTGCAGCCAGGGGTATTCTGCATGTCTTAAATGCATAGTGCAATGTTGAGGCTGTGCTCTCATAAGCATTGTAAATGCTCTTACTTTTTCGCAACAGCTCATGCCTTTTCACCTACCCTGCTATCGTCTCTTCGAAGTCTCTCAGCAGCGATTTTTAAAACCATCCGATACTACTAGGAACCCAAACAAGCACGGATATATCCTCTATGGAAGCCCTCGGCGCAGCGGCCAGCATCGTGTCCCTCGTTACAGCGGCTCTGCAGTCTGCGAAGGTTATTCAAGAGATACTCAACGGCATCAAAGACGGCCCGACTCTCATCAATGAACTTACTTCGAAGCTGAGCGATTTGCGCGGTTTACTGCCGCAGCTGGAACGTCTACAATCGACGAGCGGGAGTACCATTGACGAGCTTAGAAGGACTACAGAGCGGTGCGCTGGCGAGCTTCAAATGTTTGAGGCAAAGCTTGCAAAGCTACGGAATGTGCCCGGCGACAGGCGATGGGCAAAGATACGGAAGGGACTGAAGACTGTGCTTAAAGAAGACGAATTTTCGAGCATGCGGAGGAAACTTAGCGATTATATGAACTCATTTACTGTTCAATTAGGAGTCATTGGGGCGTAGGTCGCCATACTGGAACCACTCCAACTTTGGGTACTGTTTACTAAGATTAAACAGATCATCCCAACAAGAAACGCGCAGTGACCTCGAAAAAATCAAAGATATGCTTAGCACGCTCATTGGTACAGTGAAGAATATACCCGAAGTCTCGTCAGCGCAACTGAGTTCATTCTTGACGCTGGCACAGCCGGTCTGTCACCAGTCGGCGCCACCAATACACTCTTGGCCTCAGCAACAACCGATTACTCTCCATAGTGGCCCTGCTCAATTTTTGGAAACATCTCATGGGGGCAATGATAGAAGAAATACCGACAAAGAAGATGAAGAAACTTCAAGCATGGAAATTAAGGATGAATTTTCGACAAGTATTGATCGGCTGTGCCGTCTTGCCGAAAAGAAAGAAAATACAGTCTTCTCTGGCGACGAAGCATATGCGATTATCGACGACCTCGAGAAGTTGCTAGATATCATTTCAAAGAACATTACCCCACTTAGACACGAGGAAGGGAAAGGAAAACGCAAATTTGAGGACAACCATTCACTATCAAACGAAGAATGCAGAGATTTTAAGAGGGTGAAAGCACTGTTGATTAGCTCCCCATCGGTTGCATTAAATGAAAATGGTATGTATTAAGAATAGACTATAAGATCAGACTAACCGCTTCTAGCACAACTTCAACGTTCTGGGGTACTTGATGGGCCAAAAACTCTCATCGCAGGAAAAACAAGGCATAAAAAATTTGAAACCAGTATCGGGTCTATTTCTGTGTTGGTTAGAAACCGTAGTCGACTGGATCCAAGAAGCAAAATCAATAGATCAGAGGACAAGATATTTTCCGGAACAGTGTCATTCATGCCTAGTTGTACTGGAATCCGAAGTAGCAGGAACTTTCGAATTTCGGTTTCATTGGAGCAAGCAATTAAGTCGGGTGGGATCTCACTCTCTCCACAGCCTACAATTTCTTTTTCCGCTGTACTCCCAGAAGGTTCGGAAGTGTTCGGTTTGGCAGTGGAAGGTGATTTGGATGGTCTTATTCGCCTGTTCTCTGAAGGGAAAGCTTCTCTTTCGGATTGTGACTCTTCGGGTCGACCATTGCTATTTGTTCGTATTTACCACGTACCCCAAACTTCCTCAAAGCGGTATATCGCTAACGTCAGGTTTAAATTAGTATGCGTGTTACGGCTACCAGCCAAATGTCTGTAAGTTCCTATTAGAAAAGGGTGTAGATCCAGACATGATATCCTTGGAAGCCGATCTCGGTTCAGATGAGCCTGCGCGTTATCTAAGGTTAGTTGTAATCCGATCCCACTGTATTTAGCAAGACCTGCGGGTAGCTGATGTACCAATTGGCCTCTCTTGTCTTGCTTCGAAGTAGTGGACGACAATTTAGACCCAGATGAATTTGTGGAATTACAGGAATGCAGGGGTTTGCTACTTGATGCTGGAGCGGATCCCACGCTGACGGTTGATCCTAATGTTGAATCTGCCATACACGACGCAGCAAAATTGGGGTCTATTGTAAGTCAGGGTTACATCCAATTGCTGATGCTGCTGACTCTCTTGCAGCATACTCTACGCCTACTCCTTGATCGCGGTGGTTACTTTGTTAACTTAGAAGCTAAGGATGAATTTGGTCGAACTCCGTTATTACTCCTAGCGCGTAGGTTCGAAATAAGGATTAAAACCGAGATGATATCCCTGCTTCTCAGTTACGGAGCAAACGTCAAGGCTTATGATAAATTCGGAGAAACGTGTTTACATGCAACGCTGAGCGGGTCTATGATTCTACCTAACGCACGTGAAGCTCTCATAATATTAATCAACGCTGGCGCCGATGTGAATGCAGAAGATAACCGGGGATATTCAGTCTCTGAATATACCTATCATAAAGGTCATGGAAAATTATGGCAAGAAGTCCTAATAGCCTGCGGGTTTAATGCGGCAGAAGTTTGTGGAGACTTTTATCAAGATTATGACCTTGAAGAAGCGGGAAGCCACTACTCCGACGAACCATCAAGCGAGGACGATGAAGACGATCGGATGGATACTAGACATGACGACGATTGGGCTGTTGGGTGTGGTTACGGGAGTGGCGATCTGGGGGGTGTCGACGATCAGATGAATTTTGGATCTGATGAGGAGAAGAGTTTTTGGAAGGCACGGACAAGTCCTCGCAGATTTGTGGGGAGTGATGAGGAGAAAGATTGCAGGAAGATTTTAGAAGGCATTTACGACATGGAAAGCGGGGGTGTGTATCTTGGCGGTATTGCGGGGGCGAGATAGAGTGATACTGGGAAGATACGTACTGAGTAGGAGGATGATAACAAGTTATTTTTAGTCTCGGAGTGTGGTACACTATTTCGAGACTAAGTTATTTCTTTGGTGGCGCGTCCCGAATTTGGTTCAGTGCCAGCAATGTTTTTGTACTCTTCAGTATTAATACAGCATCGCTTTTAGCACTTCTCTCAGTGCACTTCAATTGTTCAAGAGTCAATTATTCAAGAGTCATTACCAGAAGTGGGGCGTCCGATCTTTCAGGCCTGTCCCGAGTACAGACCTTGTCCTGGAGATTTCGATTCCTGTCTTCATTTTTATGATATATCGAGTTTTATCCACGGGCACGGGGCATGGGGTCGTGGCTTGGGGGTATTTTGACGAAAAAAAGCCCCATAACGGGAGATAAGAATATTGATAGACACCCCTATGGGCAAGGGCTATCCTCCGACGTCCTCTTCCAGAGTTTTTCCCATAGCCAGCTTCACCACCTCACATGCCATGGAGCTTCATCTATATGACATCAAACTAGGTAAATGTTGTGCGCAGTGCAGATAAATACCTTGGGAAATGTGACACAACAGTCGGTTATTTCGTGAATTGAATGGTTAGTTAGTACCCGGCTAATCGCCCACGGCCCACCTCCTCGAACTGCCCAGAACGTCCTTGCATTATATGCGCATCTTGAATTTGATAAAAGACGTAGATATGCACAATAAGTCAAAAATATAGGCTGTGTAGTCTGTGGCGGAGTATTTGTGACACGATAAGCGGCTGATCTGCAAGCGAGCTGAAACGCCTTCCCCGCGAACGTTTAAATACCTCGTCTCCCTGCTCTCGTATACCAGACTTTTTGGGACGCTTTCGCCGAGCGAGGCGAAAAAGTCTGGGCACGAGAGCACATCTTCCCAGCGTCGACCCTGTCGCCGACAACAACAATGAGCTTTTGGATACGGTGCCGGAGACGCGATCGCGATCTCGAGACTTGCATAGAACATTTATAAATCTTGCAAAGATGCACCGAAGGATTTCCGAGACATCTCTGGCGAAGTCAACTGCATCCATATCGTCCTTAAACAAACCGAAGAGCTTGTCGCTGCAGAAAGCCTAGGTCCAGATAAGAAAACAACTGCAAAGTCTGGAACAGGGATGCCGGGATGTTCTCACGGGTTTGGAGGCCTTGCTTAATAAGTACAAGAGCTTGGATTCGAAGAGCAAGAGGACGTTTGACCGATTGTGATAGGCATAAAACAACGTCGTTGCTTTGCGAGGACGGATTGTGTCACATAATACTTTGTTGACGGCTTTCAATACAAGCGTGCAGGCGTAGGGTTTCTAATGTCTCTAACGGGTGAGTTTGTGCTGATTGTGGGACCGATAGGTCATCATAAGCTCAGCTTCAACGCACGCTGGATGGCTTTATGGCAGAAGTCCGGGCTGGCCTCCGAGAAGAATTGGTTATATCATCAGTTAATATGACTCGGTGCTGGCAGACGAACGAGAAATTTGGCGAGAGCTACGAAGAGAGTGGAGGATATCGGTAACTTCTCCGCCCACACTTCCTATTGGTCTCGAGTGTTTGACCAAAATAGGTATTCCTGCAGCAGTAGTCCGTGCCAAGAAGGAATTTATCATCTCTTGGTTCCAAACAGCCCTAGCATGAAGTTCATTTGATGATGAAAGCGACACCGAGAGTGTTAGTCATGGAGACTATACTCCAAACAACGAGAACTAGCAGGAACCGGAAGCCATTCCAACTGCTACAGATGGAAATCATTCAAACCCTATTTTCCGAGCTAGCAGCAGCAGTCCCTCTCCCAAGACATCGAATCCAAACACGCTGAGCACAAACGGTGCTTCGCTACTGCCAAATAAAGTGCACACCCGCTTAGTAAGAGTCTCCCGCCGGAACTTCTTTATTCCCTTGGAGGGGGAGCTTTACGAGGCGGTCAAAAACCAGGATATTAACAGTGTTCGGGAGTTAATTGCAATGGGAGTAGATGTGAACAGGCATCCCGGACTATACTACCGCACGGCTCTGCACCTGGCTGCTGTGCGGGGAAACAGTGAGATTGTAGAGTTGCTTCTAATCATGGCGCACATGTTGAGGTAATAGACAATGATAGATCGACGGCGTTACACCTCGCTATAAAAGTTATCAGAAACATACTAACGGTTCAATTGCTACTGCTACTCGAGCGTGGAACAGATGTTGGGTAACACAGAGAGGTGGACGGACGCCGCTGCATGTTGCAGTGAGTGTGGATTCCGCAATAGTACTTTTGCTATTAGAGTATAGCTCACCAGTAGACGGGTTAGCTTTACATCTAGCGATAACAGGCGAGATGCGCTAGCTCTTGGAAGTTAATTCTAAGGGACTATCTGGTACTTATTGCAAGACTAGGCAGAGAAGTGACCCTTGCTGGTATGGATTTACAGGCACCCAATGTCATCGTGTAACTAACTGATGACTTAGATCGTGGCAACCCTGGGTGTTCCTTTCTCAAACGCATCGAAGCCCCCTGGGATTCACAAATCGCACATATTGGGTTGCATACGATGAACTCTGCTCTCGGCTTCTAACCCTCAATACAAATTTACCCCTAAGCGCTAAAGATACCCCTCCCCCTCGACGAACCGAATATGATACAGTGTAGTGCTTGTCTGTAGTGCTTGTCGTGGTAATGGTGATGTTGGTAAGAAGTTGGAAGAAGGAGCTGTGAAAGAAAATGGCTTCGTTGGGATGGTCTGGAATAGAAAAAAGTGGTGTAACCTTTTCTAGAATTATTTGCTTCGTTACTTTATCATTGCACTATGCCTGGGGAGTTGTCTCTCCTGAAGGAATTTTCCGCATGCAACTGTTCGGTGGTGTTACTTTGTGGGAGGAACCTTGTGCGTGTAACTACATTGAAGTGTGTACCAGTGATAGAGACAAGAGAGAATCTCAAGACATTATAGTATGTGAGAATATGTAACAAATATACGCGAACTGCACGTGAGCGGCTTAAATTGACACTTAAATGAGTCGAGATCGACGACACATCTAAAAGTTATTGACATGATTCACAAACATTCATGGCGGCTAATTTTTTTTGATGTATCAAAGACCTTTACTTAATGAGTCGCTACATATACGGTACGGTAGAGTACGACATGTCCATATATTTTATCACATGACTGCATAAATTAACTGCGCACAAGTACATACAGCGCCCCAGAAGGCCCAATTACAAACCTCGACTCTTACTTTATAGCATACCCCGCTACGGTATCTGGCGAGCAAATAGTATAGAATTTGAGCCTAAATTAGCCAGCAAGAAGTGCCGTCCGACAAACTAAGGAAGTCGAACGAATCACTGAGCGAGAGCAAAATTAATGGAACCGCATTCAAGCTGAATTTCCACTTTTCTCATCACGAACAGCACCGCATTGTCTTACCCCAACTACTAAATTCCTGCCCAGCCTCTACAGTGTTCTTGTCACAACAATGGCTTCCCTAACGTTTAAACACGGCTTCACACAAGCATCAATCACAGTTACGCTTTCGCCAATTATGGTGGCATTCCTGACGGTGGCATTTCAGGTCCCAGCGCTGATTCCAGTGCACTTTTTTTTATTTAATTCAAAAAACAAGAAAATTAAAAAACAGCTTTAGCTGTTAAGATTATGCTGCATATCTGGAGATATCTAAAAAGAAGTAGTATCTGGAGTTGTTTTGGGTGTTGATCGCGTCACCTGTACTGACTTGAGCGCTGTTTTTGATGGTGTATTTTGGCTGTGGGGTGGGGTTTCGTCGTTGTTTTAGGATGGGAATGTTTATTCGTAATTACGCACGGATCAGGAGGTTAGTGGGATTGTTGAATATAACTTTCAACTTAAATACTTCTGACTATTGGTTGCATGGATCGATAGTGGGCTCCCCCGAAAACTGAGATCAGGAGTTGGTGGGTCCCGAACAGCTGTGATCAGTGTCTCGTATTTCCTCTGCCTTAATTCAATCCGGTTGTTTGCAATCAGCAAGAAAACACGAGAATTCGACATTCATCACGAACCGTCTCCTTCATATAGCCCCTTTACTCCCCGGTCCTCCATGCCTCTCCTCCCTCTCTCCTCCCAGTAAAATGATCCCTCTACCCGGTCTCTCACGCCAGCAAACTACCGGAATACTCATCACCCTAACATTCCTTCTCACGCTCTACTTCCAAACGGTCTTACCCACGCTTCTTGGCGTCGCCGTCGGGATCACCACAGTAAAGTTTTATCCGATCAAGTCATCAGCAATTACGGAGCTTGTCATTAGCCCCATCGGAATCATTTTGGTTCTCTGTAACTGGCGAAGGGCAGCGTGTTGTGCCATTGGTATGATTTGGGCGCTCATGTTTGGATCCGGATTGATGGAGAGGGATAGGTGGTTGAGAGGAGTTTGGCTTTCGGCTTAGATAGGTGGAAGATGTTAAGACTAATAGAATAAGTTATTGGCAGGAGGATGAGGGCTAGGTGCCAGAGATTTGAGTGCCCGGGCATGGGCTCGGCTGTCTATAAATATAAGGCATATCCTCCCCACTAGGTAGACATAATCACCAATTAAGACTGTATTCTCCGCTCTCTTTACCCGTGGGAAGCATTCCCACAATCGACTCGGAACCGTTAAATACAACTTGCATTTTCGCCTTCTCTAGTGCAAATATCCAGTTATATCCTTCCCTAGTGAAAGCCTTCGTGGTTAAGTGGTTTGACAGTAGTGACGGTTCCACAATGCAGATTAAGTAATGTAGAGCAGTAATTTGGTGTAGGTGGTATGAATTTGGGTACATAATTTACCTTCTTGCAATGGTAAAGCACTCTCGAGACTATTGCGACTGGAGGTTGCCCTGTTTCTTGCTTGATATCGAGTGGCTGGAGATTATGAGTGGTGTTCGTGATTTGAATGCTATAAAGTAGATGCTGGCTAGTGGACGAGTGTAATTCTGATCTTGTCGTTGTATTTTTTGCTCTCTGGTAAGCCAGTGATAACCCTACCCACACACCCTCAAACACTGCGTTCGATTCGACTACTACAGAACAACCGAGCGGCATTACATGGTCCAACATCCAGAGGATGTTCTTGAATATGTAGGGCCTAAGCTTGCAAGTTGCAATATTAGGGTGGCAGTCGCGCCGGAAGCCTTTCGCTTCAAAGATGCAGCAAGGTTTTTACGCACGTTGGCACTCATATTCGGAGCGACATTCCCACGACTTACCCATGGAGTTAACTACCGTTGTAAAAAGCATAGTTGAAAATCTGTATTCGGTGTGTATTGACGCACCGCCAGTGCCGAATTTGATTTGAACCCGGTGTATGCTTCATACCGATCGTGTGGAGGAACGGCCTCGGATCATACCTACGGTGTATTTGGGTACTTTGGTTCTAGCAGTGTGTTTTCAAACCTTAATTTTCATTACGGTACTTAAGTATGCTCAAGCTCTAGTTCTTGTAGGTACTTCATTAGTGCAGCGGCTTCCAATCACGTTCTCGCGCATGAAAAATATAAACCGACCAGCTAAGAGCGTTCAAATTGCTCTGCTTAAAGATGGATCTTCGGCCCCAGCGTGTGGAAAACTGGGACGTAGATTAAGCGGGTGCTGGTACAGAGCCTAACGTTTCTTGTGGTTGGTACATAAGTACTTAAGTACTTATGTAGGTAGAAGTGTGTACCACCACCGCACCGATTCTGCAATTCTCATTGGCGTTTACACACGGCTGCACACCTGCTGTACCTTCAAGTACCCCGCTTATCTCACTTGTCATCTCAAGTCCGAGCAACTCTTCCCTGACCTACCCCGCTGGTATCGAAACATCGCCCTACCGTCAGAGTCGCTGTTTCACACGTAGCATCATGGAGGGACTTGGAATAGCGGCAAACGTTATCGCCGTCGTCGATCTTGCAGCAAAGGCATGTGGGGCGGTTTACAAGTATGCGAAGTCGGCGAAGGGATGTCCGAAGACCGTCGCTCAGCTTCAGAAAGAGCTAGAATCCGTCCAAAAATCGCTTGATGGGCTGTACAGTATCGCGGATAAGTTGGAGGCGGCGGTTCCTTCGGGGGAGCAGTCACCACGCATATCGCAGTTGTCAGGGGCGCTGCGGGAGTGTCAGACTACGCTAGGGGCTCTCATCGAAGACTTGGAAGGTCATTTCCGTAACAAATTCAGGGAAAAATTGGGCAGGCAACTTAAATGGCCTATGAAGGAACCGGAGGTGATAGAGTTCATTGAACGATTGCACAGATATCAGCAAATATTTCTGCAGGCTCTGCAGGCTGATCTAGCGTGAGTAACCTGCGCGGTTTTCGACTGAAGATGCAACGCTTATTCACATCCCCAGGGCGGTTGCGCTGAGGACAGAAGTTGCTGTGCGGGGGGCCGCGGTAGAGATACAGGGAGTTCGCTCGGAACAGTTAAAAGACATCCAAGACAGGGCTTTGGAGGGGAAGCGTATGTATTCCTAGTAGACAATTATGGTCCCCATGGTCTGTATAATAACGTTTCGTTATTCAGGCGAGAAGTTGAGCCAACTCGTCAAATGGCTAGCGCCGCTACACTATAATACCAAGCACGAGGACTCGTTCGAAAAACATCAAGAAGGAACTGGTGTATGGCTGTTCGACAATCATAAGTTTCGGGAGTGGGAATCTTCGAGCCCCTCAATACTCTGGATTCATGGAATTCCTGGATGTGGCAAAACTATCCTTGCGTATATCGCGCTTACTAAACGAAGTATTGACGTCGCTAATGCCGAAGTAGATCGTGTGTTATCGAGCAACAGCAGAGTAACCTCCCGCAGGAATGCGGTTTTGCTTACTTTTACTGTCAGTACAACCGGGAAGAAACCGGGAAACCGTCAAATATCGTTAAAACTCTCCTGGCTCAGCTTCTCCTCGGTCTCGATTGTGACGAAATCGAAAAGGCCCCTACAGGTGGTCTTTTTGCGAAAATGGAGAAAGGACACGGGCCACCTGAGGATATGAAACGCCTCACAGAACTCGTAGTAGCAGTCGCTACTCTATACCGGTGGTCGACTATCGTAATTGATGGGCTAGATGAATGTCCCTTGGATAGGCGGCGTCCACTCTTGGACTTCATTACTCACCTGCCGCACCTCAGCAACACTAGCATTCTGGTAATGAGTAGAAAGGAGATAGACATCGAAGATGAGCTGGGGACCTTCCCAACCTTGTCACTGGAGGACGAACAAGTCAACCTAAAGGAAGACATGCAAAAGCACATAAAGCAAGAGTTTAAGGACACCAAAAAATGGGGTCAAAGCTTCCAGGCTTTGCAAGAAGAAATCATAGAAAGTCTCATCCTCGGATCTGGCAAGAATATGTGAGTTGTGCAATGTAACAATGGTACTATGAAACCAATGAGTAACGTCGCTTAGGTTTCGGTGGCTAGAGTGTCAGCTTATCCTTCTGAATAGGCTGCATACCCCCAAAGCTATTAGAGAGGCCTTAGCAAACCTCCCCCCAACATTATTCAAAACTTATGACAGAATGCTTGGGTTGATTGAAGAAGAACAAGCCGGAGAATTAGCCATCAAGGCATTCTTCTTGGTTGCTCATGCACGGGAGCAATTGCGCTTGGAGGCATTGGTCGAGGCTATTGCGTCCGTCGATCACAATAACCGCCTTGATTGGAGCACAACCTTTGTGGATCCTCGGAAACTATTGGGTGTTTGTAGGGCGCTGCTGTATTCCAAGAAAATGAGTGGATCGGAGACTGGATCCGGGACGGAAAAGCCCGAGGCGAATGTCAATCCCCGGTCAGAGTTAATTGGTTTCTGCCACTACACAGTCTTGGTATAATATATTATTTCCCCGTTTTAGACCACTTGTGTTAGTATAACGACTAACGACTAACGTGCGGCCTTAGGAATACCTTGTATCCGACTATTTGCGCAAGCATCCTAAGCTCTCGGAATACGCTATCGAACCAAAGAATAGCGATCAAGCTGCAGTAAAGATTGCAACGCTGATATTCAAGCATCTTCTCCTTGAAGACTTTTCGCAACCATGCTCTTCCGACGGCGAATTAGCTCAACGGTTAGGGAAGTTCAGGTTCTACAGACACTGTGCTTTTCATTGGGTTAATTATCTTGCGCAAGTCAATGACGACATCCCACTCTTTGAGCTTGTCGATCGTTTCATTTTCGATTTGCCCAGAAGCCTCCGGAGCTATCAGCAGATGGCATACGAACGCATTGACGAACAGGATGAGCTTCAAATTATCTACAAGGATGAGTTTGATCGAAACTACGAACTTTCAAGTGCTTTATTCCTTTTGCTTATCAAGCAGGATATCAGGTGGGTTGTGAGACGCATTTTGGAAAGTAGGCCCCAGTTACTAAATGCAGATGTGTGCAATTTTGGGCCACCTCTCCGTATTGCAATTTTGAGGCGTCATTTCGACTTAGCAAATGAAATCCTGACAATGGGAGCCGATATTCATATGCAATGTCGCAATCTATTGCCTACTGATTATTTTGGCAAGTTCGGAGTGGACGGGTTCGGGATGGACAAGTTCGGAGAGCGCTGTATACCAGGAACGTTAGTGGGTGAAGGAAGAATTTTGCGCGTGCCAAAGAATGTACGAATGGAATATATTATTCATACAGCTGCACAATTCACTCCTATGTTGCTTCCACACTTTCTAAATTCTGGTGTTGATGTTAATATACGCACTGAAGATGGCGCCAGTCCCATTCATTATGCTGTCTTGGGAAACAATTTGGAGGCTGTGGAGGCTTTGGTCAGTGCCGGTGCTGAAATCAATGCTGAAACAAACGGTGGTAGGACTGCCTTTCACATCGCCATTAGCATTGATTCTCCGACTATACTCTTATACCTTCTGGATTCGAATGCTGCAGTTCCTCCGGATATCACAGCTACCGAGGTGCAAACAGTCATAAATTCCGCCGGATGGTCCTATTTAGGTGAAGAACAAAGAGAGCGCAGAAAAAGCGCACAGAAAGGCCTCTCCGAGAGGCTATCTATGATTCCGAAGGAGCGTAGAGACTGCCCAGACATTTCATGTAATTGGGTCCGATCAGGAGCTTCGCGAAAGGAACTTCGGCACGCTGATGGTCCCAATACTAATGCAGACCTGTATCTGTCATTTGAATTTCAGGGTACCTCATTGAAGAGGGTACAATTTAGACTATATTCACGCTGTAAGTGCTCTTAACAGAACGGGTTCACATAGTTCGCGAATATCGATAATAACGATACTTTAATAGACATGGTTAAAGGGTATTACAGTTTGGATCCATACAGGGAATCGTACTCTTGGCTCGAGGCGGCTATAATTAAGTCGTCGACATTGGCCAAGTCCGGAACATCAGGTACCATGCCAACCGGATTGTCCTTAGTTTTGCCTCGATGCATCCAACGTAATGTAAACAACGGCCGGGATAGACCCGTTCTGTATCATTCGGTAACTTGGGATGTTCGTGATCCAACTCCGGGTATCAAAGAATGGCTTGAATCAGTTCAAACTGGCGACATGATTGTGGTGTATCCGAATGCAGCCGAAGTTGGATACCGAACCGAATTGCATGCTGTTGAAATGGACGTTTACTGGGAGTCTTAAAAGGATCAAGTCGGTAGGTTAGGCAAATGGTTATCAATGTCTATTACGGAGTTGGGGGCGGTATCATAACGGTTTTGTTTTGGGTTTGTAAGCGGTTAGGTTTTTGGATGTTGTGATTGAGATGAGTACACTTGGATGCGATGTAATTAGGGAATTTCCTTAGTTTAGGCTACTGTGGAGGATTCGACATTAATTTTATTAAGACGAGTACATATTGTGTTGAGATTTTTGAGGGGATCTGTTCCGACCCATATACCAAAATATTCCCGTTGGCCAACAGATGGACCCATATGCCAAATCGTCCCCTTGGTTTGACCTATACGCCAACTGACCGACACGCCAAATAAGATGTTCGAAGAGGTTAGAAGTTGGGACGGGGTCATAAAAGTCTACTGCAAAGTACCTTTTCTCTCAACTATCACACCTCTACACCATTATGACTATCCTATGCCTCCACCTCTGCTCTAAATTTCGTCCGTCAACTATAACTATGTCTACTAGAGTAGTGTTGTAGGCCCTTCTCCATTGCTGCCGCTACTATCACCTTGGCGGTTCCCATCACCACCTCTGCTTCACCTACCAGTTCTGCCTCGACTGTGCAGATTAATGAAGGATTCTCGTCAGAGGCAGTGCTAAGAGGAATACACCGTCCTACCGTAGAAGCTGAGATCCTGCGATAGCAGCTGAGATGTAGTCTTGAATGTATACTTTAGCAGAGAGCTCATTGGGATTGATATTGTGAACTTGGTGCACCGGTCGACCGCTTTGTATACCAGTTGACTACTTTACCAGTGGGTTGAACCTTACACCAAGTCTTCCTGTTGGCCAACTGGTTGACTTATTGACCAAACGGCCGACTCTTTGGCATACGGGTCGACCGGTTGGCCAACGGGTATATTTGGTGTATGAGTCGGAATACCTACGATTCCACACGCAATAGTATGGGTTTTATCAGAGTGGTGCTAACTTACCAACAAGGCATGTAGTTCAAGATCTTCAAGCCGAAAGTTTAGACCATAAACTCTGGAGGGATAAGGAGGGTGCACTCCGTGCAGGTGAAACTCCAGCTATTTCTTTCCAGCACAGGGCTTTAATTGATCAGGGCTGTTTTGTTACAGGAGAAAAACGATCGAAAATCGTCAAATGGCTTTGCCCGACAATGCACTAGCGAGGTACGAGCTAAGGGCAGAGCGTCTGGGCACGAGAAAATGGAATAGATCTTCTTGGTGGCAGTGGTAGGGAGGGACGGAGAAGTAATGAGGATAACTTGATCAGGAAATCGTGGTCATTTTGTAATTGTGATTCGAAGACCTTCAGCACAGCCTCGGAGGTACCTGTTTCGTATGTCACTTTGTCGTTTGGATCATTATTATGCATGATAAAAGTGGAATTGCATTTGTTCCCCTTTAACGTCTAAAATACAAATCAATACTTCCGTTCGCCTCCGCTGGCGGACATTTTCGGCTTGGATCCTATAACTGAAGACTTCGGCTTAAAGGGCGCGGGTGTGCGTGTTGATCTAGCATCCATGTTTTTCCAGACGTTCTTTGGAGAAGTAGGGGGTGTTGCGAGCTGCGCCATCTTGGTCGGCAGTGTTGTCTCTACTGGCAACGCGGTCCTCGCTGGCGCGGTTCTGATTGTCACTGCCGGTTTCTTTTGCCATTCCTTCTTCATGACAAACGACGTCGACGCGGTCCGGACTGGCGACGGCGATTGTCTCCTTACGGCAAAAGACGTTGGTGCCGCCTTCGCCGCGGGAGTAGGTGTTGTGCACAGCGCTGTCTTGACCGTTGTCACTGGTTTCTTCTGCAATTCCTTCCTTGTCGTCTTCACGCCAAACGATGGTGGCATCGCCTTCATTGCACCGACAACACCCACGACTGGCTTCCTCGGCGTGACCAGCGTTTTCTTCGCCTCCGCCGCAGCTGCCTTTGCCTTCCGCATCTTCATGATTAGCACCTCCTTCCTAATTGACTCGACATCAATCCCCGTATCAATCGTTACCCCTCCCGGTAACGCATCTTTCTCAACTGCTTCAAAAATCGGCGGCTCCCCTGCCATCATCCGCTCTAACAACTCCCGCTTCGGCTCAGGATGTACAAACCCCTCTATCCCTTCCCTCCCCATTAGTACGCGCTCCAACCACACACCCATCTCCGCACCTTCCCTTGCCACTGCCGCCTGCGTTCCAGCACAATCCATAAATACGGTCCTAGCCTTAGTCTGGTTCCCGCCCTCTCCAAGACTCACCAACATCCTCGGCAGCCGCTTATCCCCCTCCGCCATAGTCCACCCAACCCCCGGCACAAACCCTGGTGGTGGAAAGTACCTCATCCTCCGTGGCTCCGTTCCCAACGGCTGTAACCGCTCATCGCACCCATCCCATCGGTGCGGAAACACCACCCCCGCTGACACAAACCAAAACAGTGGACTCGCGAACGGGTCCGCCCAGTACAACCCTGGGTCCTGACCGAACAGCCGCTCGCGCTCACCCGCCCCCCCAGCGCTAACCCATTTCCGAAAGAAAGAGTCGTAGCTCACTTCCCCCTGTGCGAATAGGTCGACTACCGGCTCGTGTACTGCGACTGCGGGTACGTGTGTGCGCCCCTGCGTTAGCGCGGTAGAGAGCGCGAGGCCGCCGAGGTAGGAGGATGCTAGGAAGCCGGTGCGGGATTCTGGGAAGAGCGCACGCGTGGTATGTAGTGAGATCGTGAGGTCGTGGAGAAGCGCGGGAAAGGTTGTGGTCGAAGGGTATTGCGGCGTGATTGTTATGCTGGAGGAGGGCGGGGTGAGGGAGGAAGAGAGTGAGAGGATTGTTGGTGTGTTCGCGGCTGTGTCGGGGGGTGTGGTGATTAGGAGCGAGAGATTTGGGCGGTCGGGGACTACGTGGAGGTGGGTGCTTGATAGAGTCGTGACGGGGTGGTGGGAGGGCGCATCGCTAGCTAGGGAGGGGGAAGTGTAGAAGCGTTGCTGCTGGGTGAGGGAGAGAAGTAATCGGTGCGAGGCACGGAGAGTCGGTAGTGGTGGAAGACGGAGGTGGGACATGGCATTTTGCGGTGAGGTATGAATAAGGTTGGGGCAGGGATCTGATGCAGCCTTATGGGTGACGACATTTTGCGCTGTTTAAAATCTAACTTTTTTGTTGTTTACTGTTTAACTTCGAAAAGAAATGGGAAGGGTCTCACCCCTGAACGGACTGATGTATATGAGAGGTGAAAATGAACTTCTTGCGTCTGGGGGTAAAGATCGGACGCTTCTGTTCTGGCAAACAGCCACACAGACACGGTAAAACTGAGGGCGTCCACACATAGTTTTAGGTAAAGTGCAATCTGAATAACGGTAAAAATGGTAAAGCTAGAGAGTGTACTAACTTCCACCTCAGATTTCCCCTGTTGACACCCTTGACTCGCAGTAAAATTTAATACCAGAATAGGAGCATCCAATCCTTTACCCCCAGACGCGAGTATCACTAACATCTACTCATAATTTGTATTTAAGAGTAATTAATACTCTTATGCCGAGTCTTATTAAGGATTCACTACTTAAGTAGGTAACCATGCACCATCAGGGTTTGGAGGCTTGTCGGCGGCATTTTCAGGTGTTTCTCAGTTTTGCAGAATTCTTATACACTTGTATCGACACCAACTGAGATCTAAGTAGTTAAGCTACAGGTTCCAATACCGCTTTAATAATACTTTAGTTGGCTTTAACAAAAGGGCTGCTACGTCTATGAAACGTCCTCATAACTGTTAAAAAAATCCTGCTGTGAAGGACCGTATTTGCATTGATTCCTGCAACGCCCTTGGTGGTGAGAGTCGATAACAGAAAGTCCTCCCACGGAGTAGAAACGTATTCTAACGATTTAACGGATCTGAAAACTTACCTGAACAAGAAATAGTATTTTCGGAGGTTTCCGAATAGAGAAATTTATCGATCCGTTAGATAGCTTGAACGCGTTTCTATCTGGTGGGAGGCTCAACAAGCAATTCTCGGGGATTACCCAATGGCTGTTTTTGTCTTGGGTAGATGAGGGCGTTAGCGTTAGTTGATAAACTCCGGTCGCAGCAACTGATTTAGCTTATCTATGAAGGTGGGGTCTGTGATCTCGGTCAATATGGACAGAAGAAGACAATGGCAAAGCGAGAGGCAACAGACCTGGAATCGAAGTGAACGGCCCAAGTCCAAACCACTCAACTGGCAAGTAAGCGGGATCCCCAATATCGGTCGCGAGACCTACCCTCGCTAACGACTGTGTATCGCACTCTACTCTTTGGAAGAGAAGCTTCGGAAGCAATTGGATTAAGGTCAGTAGAGTAGGCTGTATCTCAGGGTTGTGTTACCTCCAGAGCCGCTTGAAGCGCTATACCAAGCCACGCTTAATGCACGAGCAAACTAACGTCGTTCATTTTCTTCTCCGCACTTCTCCTTCTTTCCCCGCCCTCAACACAAACGACGAAAGGACGGAAAAGGCCGCCCATTGTCTTTCACAATTACTTGTAGCGGTGACAACATGATCCCCATCTCTCCGGCTGCCTCGATCAATGCAGTCGCTAACCCTCAACGAGGCTTATAGGTTCCTCCACCAAGGAATCTGTGTGCTGCGCAGTCAACGGAATGGATGCCGATAGCTTCTACGATAGGCTTCTTGCCTCTATAGCCCCGGCACGTGTTCGTGAGAATACACAAGAGGCATCGCAACCAAAACCTTCACCTGTTCTCCCGGCCGAAACACCCGTCGCTGCACAACCGATTTGCGTTTCCCCACCTCCCAACGGGGTTCAACACAAGGATGTCTCGACGAAGCCCTCAAAAGCAGTATCACCTGTCAAAGCACCAGCTAAACGGGAGGAAAGAAAAGACGAACAGACCAAGAAGGAGGACTCTGTAACACAAACAGATACGGTCGGTGCCAACTCCACGCCCCTCAAGGGAAATGCAGAACCGTATGTTCCGACATCAGCTCCTGCATCCACAGCACCGAAGAATTCTGCTACTCTAGAAGCCGAACTTCGATCCCTTCTTCTCGCCTCCTCGAAGAAAAGAAAAGCGTCAGGACCTCCCCCTCGACCCCCACCTCTTCCACCATCGAAGCGACCTCCCAGGGGTTCCCCCGTATTCACAACTATTACCCTAGCAGGCAAGCAATCCTCACCCGAGGAGCCCGTATTCAAAGCTACATTTGCTCAAAGTCCTGTATCTACATCCCTCCCATCCTCAGAGCCGTCACCTCAGGCGTTGCATCAGCCGCATGGCAAACTCGCGCTTCCACCCAAGCCTCCTCAGCGGGATGGCTTCCGGCTACGTGTCAAGCTTCCCTTCCCCTTTGGTGCTTCTTCGTCTATCATAGTAGAGACTGAGAAGCTCCCCCTCTGTACCCCTATTTCTGCCATTCTTGATTTATTCAATCGTCGTGCTGCTCAAGATCATTTGTATTTTGCTTCCCCTTCCACCCACCCAGACCCACTTGATACCCCGGATACTGGATGCGAAGAGGCTGTCGGATTGGGCTTGGACTTGGATGCAGGACAACGGTTTTATCGTGACCAACCGAATCGTTCCTCGGGCTGGCGAGATGCAGCTGCGGTAAGGGGCGGTACGGGTTGGGACGCGAATGCCGGAAACTTGAGGGCTACCTTGGAAGATGTGGCCACTGTTGCCGGCGCGGAAGTAGTCGAGTGCGAAATTCGTTCCGATGGACGGTCGTCTCATCGCCCCGGTACCAGTGGAACAGAGAAAAAAAGAAATGGATACTTCGAAGAGGAGGGCAATGATGGGTGGCAGGAAGTCGATAATGGTGGCGATGAGAGCTGGCATGTCTCCCCTGCGATGGAACAAGGTGCGTGGGGATATTACCACGACCCGTCATATTTACAGCACCAACAATGGGGCATTCCCTGGCAAGCTACCATGAACTGGATTCCCGAGCCCAAATACCAACAGCCAATACTCACCCCAGTGGAAGTCGAGCCGGAAGCACAGAGGTGGATACCTGGACACAAGGATTACGATGCAGCGGGGTGGATGTTTGGATTCGGAGCCCAAGATCATAAGGAAGAGGGGGATCCAGTTCCTTCCCATCCCCCGCGTCACCCGCCTCCTCGACCACCCCCTCTCCACGTACCGCAAGGCGATCGCTTGGGCAGAAGAGAAAGTATTATCGAGCCGCAGATCACGTCGGCCTCACCTGCTGTACCTGCATCAACTTCACCACCCGTGACGAGCCTTCCTACCGCACCGCCACCACCACCGGGCCCTCGAGGCCCTCCCCATCCCGTGCCGGACGGTAAAAAACAAAAAAAGAGAGGAAGCGGCGGAGTTAGGAGTGGTGCTGCGCGGAGAAAAAAGGCTAAGGAGTTGTCCGGCAGAGCCGGCCGAGGCCGCAGTAGGGATGGGCGACGGGATAATAATGTCTAGGTAAGTACCCCACTCACCCCTCATGGGGCCATCTCAGCCTGTCACACCACGCGGTTGCGTGTGCGTCTGACGGGCTGCTGCAGGATTTACATGCGGATTCCATTTGGTGCTGTGCAGTATACGTATTGAGTCAGCCTGCTACAGCTGACCGGGGAGTGCGTCGTCTTTTCTTGGATAGTCAATACAGCCACACCGTTCGTTGTCTTCCTCACTGTTGGACACGTAACCTATTGAGCTCGTGTTTTCTCATTCTCCTGGTTCTAGTACTTAGTATTTAGTAACTTAGTACACATATCATTTCGTTCGATATCCTTAATCGTTTGGTTTTATGCGGAGTGAATTCCTGTGCAGCTCAGAGTTCGTTGCTCTTGAATTGTTACTGCGAGAGATTTATGTAGTTAATTGAACCCATGAGAGTTGTTTGACATTGCCAATTGCACGTGAGCACCTGTGTGACTCAGCCCAAAATAGGCTAGTGGAGGCGGCAGACGAAACAACGTCGCACTTGTTTCTTTGTCCTCACTTTGTCGCGCATCAACGTCACTACCCGTCGTGCAGCTTTACGTCCTGCACATTTCCTTCCTGCACTCTTTGCATATCGGCTTCCTACAGAGCAGGAGATTAAGTCATTAATCAACTGATTGGTAAACGCTCAAGGTAGTGCGAAGGAGGGACAAAAGGCTGCTGTACCCCGCAACAGTCACGACAAGCTTTCGCCCAGTTTTTGTATTAGACACTCCCTCAGTAACCTAGATACGATAACTGCCAGACGCCCCCAGCGACTGCTTATTCGACACAATTAGCACCGGCGTTTTCACTCCACCATTCCTCCTTCTCACGATAACGCGTCTACAACTACCCCGCACCCTCAACCTCAACTCTGAACTCTGAACTCTCAAGACACCATTGACGATCAGCTCTGGATCTGTGATAAGCGGTATAGACCCTACAACTGAGACTCCTTGCATGTATGACTTAGTTCTCCACTGACCGCCTTGTGTCTACCCTCAGTAGCACGTCATAGCCCAAGACACCGAACTTACCCCCCTCTTTCGCACGTACCGCCCATCATGCAAATATTCATGCAGGTCGACGACCCTCCCCCTCCCCGCCAGCATCTTAGCATCGAGGGATTGCCGAACGAATTGCTTGTCCAAGTTGCCAGCTACCTCTCGCAGAACGACTTGCAGAACTTCTTCCAGTCCCACCCTAGAAGCGCTAAACTCCGGATGCTCCAAACTATCACGTTGGGATCCAAACACTTCGCGCCATGGCGAAGGAGGTGGGAAATGTACATGCGTGCACGCGAGGCGGCGGTAAAGGAGGTGGAGGATAAGACTTGGAAGGCGCAATACGAGACGCTCTCTCCCGATAGCGCCCCGACTGTTAATCAGGCTACGATTGTCTCCTCCAGCCAGGTCCTCAGGGAACGAAAGGGACCCAAAGAGCTCCACTTTGAAAGCATCTTAGGGAACATGTTTGAGAGTTACGGGCTCCGTCCCTTGAATCAGCCTGTTGACCTAATGTCACCCAATAATAATGGCCGAGATATGAAGAGGGTCCGGACGGTACCGGCTCCGCTGTTGTTTCCAACCGTCACTGAAGGATTGCTGTTTACAGTGATTGAGAATACCTTGTCTAGCCAAGCATCAGACACGAGCCACCTACGCTTGAAGAGGCTGGAGGCATGCGACATTCCGCTCTTACGCAAGGACTTGGAAAAGATGACGAATGCGCCGTTACCGTTAGTGCAGAAGCTTATTCTTCGGCAGCACAACTTGACGAATGGGGATGACGCAGAGCAGACGTATAAGCTACTCACGGCATATCTATTATACACCTCGTTGAAACCATCGCAGATCCCCGGCACCGTTGCACGTGCTACACCTGTCGGGAAGAGGGAACTGTTACGCGAAGAACATCATGCGGTTTTGTTGGAGTACTTTTGCTTCCTGGGGTTGTGGATGGACATGTGGGAGGCGCAGGTGGGGATGATCAGATCCCCGGAGGGAGCGGTTCAACAGGTTTCGCAATTTACCGGGGTGCAGAATAGACGGGTTCTGAGCGGAAGAATGAAGGAATGTTTGCGAGAAGGCTTTGCACTCTGTAAGCCGATGATGAGAGAGGCACCACGCATCAATGTTCTTGCGGTTCCACCGATGTCTACGGCACCTTCGGGCCCAGGAAGAAGCGGTACTTTTACCAGAAGGTCACTCTCAACCAGCTCTACAGGCCCTCCGGGACGATTTGGGCTTCAGAGAAGCGCCTCTTGGGGAATTAGCGGAGAAGGACCGTCTTCTTCCATGCCTATATCGCTGGCTACACATCAGGAATATGTTTCTTCGGAAGCACAGCACGGGTCGACCTTGACGGAGGAACAGCAGAGGGTTGTGGACACAGATATAGGACCAGGCGATTTGGTGAAAGTTAGAGCGTATGCCGGGACAGGGAAGACTAGAAGTTTGGTCGAGTATGCGAAGAAGAGGCCTGAGAAACGGTTCTTGTATATCGCTTTTAATAAGAGTGCCGAGACTGATGCGAAGACTAAATTTGCGGTAAATGTCGATTGCAAGACAGTTCATGCCTTGGCCCTAAGTGTTCTTCGATATAATGCGCCTCAGGTAAACGCAGCAAAGGTCAACAGGGTGATGCCTATCCCTACTTACTGGGGCAACAAAGAAATTACCAATCACCTCGATCTTGGGACCGAAAAAGTCATCTGGAAAGCTCTTGTTAACCCCGCCGACCACCATCAGCCTGGCAGACGTCACAAGAAAACCACGGCAGAATCATCGGCCATTGCAGCAGGGCAAATTAGTACTCAGGCAAGCAAGAAGCCCTGGCCCACCGCAACGTCGGTCGCCACAACTGTCAAACTCGCACTGGAGGGCTTCTGGAACTCTACAGATCAGGCAGTAGAGGAAAGGTGTTTGCCGCAGCGCATGATTGAGAAACTTGGACTTAAATCCGAAGTTATACTTCAGTGGGTGAAGGGAATTTGGTCGGATATTTTGCTCGGTCGTGCTCCCTGGCTTCCTCACGATGCATACCTCAAACTCCTCCATCTCAGGGGCGAGGAAAGTGGTGGGGATGAAATTGCATTTGGAAACTACGACATCGTCATGTTTGATGAAGCACAAGACGCCAATCCCTGCATGGCCGCCATCGTCCTCCGCCAGCAATCCAAGGGTAAGACCGGCCTTATTGTTGTCGGAGATCCCTACCAGCGAATCTATGGCTTCCGAGGCGCTGGGAACGAAGCTTTCGACGACAAGAGGTTCCCTCCAGTGAAAACATGTTACCTAACCTGGAGCTTCCGCTTCGGAGATTCCGTCGCTGCCGTGGCCAATATTATCCTTCGTGCACTCGGGGAGCCAGTCCCCGTCAACGGCGCCAGGAAAATTGACAACGTCTTTACCGCCTGTCCGTCGGAACAAGAACTCGCCCTCGGCCAAGACCCCACACCTCCATCCGAACCCTTCACAGTCATCTTTAGAAAAAACATCTCCCTGGTCGAATACGCAATAGGCTTCGCACTCTCGCACCCGTTGCACAAGCTCCACCTAAAAATTCAACGCAACTTCCAGAAGGACGCCCTTTTCCACATTCTCCGCGACGCCTTTCACCTCTTCCACTCCAACAAACCCTCCTCCTCGTACCCGCTCCGCGCCTGGAAGTCTTGGGCGGACCTGAAAGCTCACGTCGAAGCAGAGGCGGAAGACGGCGCCGCCGCCGACTCCCCAATTCTCACCCTTGTCGTCCAACTCGAGCCGCGCCTATCCCAACCGGAATTCCTCCAGCAGCTTGCTCACATCGAAGCAAACGTCCTCGAGGAACGCGATAGCCACCTCGCCGACGTCGTTTTAGTCACAGCGCACCAGGCGAAAGGCCTCGAATGGGATCGCGTCATGGTCGCCGACGACTTCGCGCCTGATTTTGCCCACAGGTGGAAGCTGGGTCGCGTTAAGTACTGGCGTGAGGAGGCGTGTATCCTCTACGTCGCGCTTACCCGTGCAAAGAAGGAGCTCATTGTTAAGGAACCGTTGAAGCAGTGGATTGCCGCGGAGATAGGAAAGGAAAAGATTTTCTTACAGGTGGCTGGGAAGCTTAAGTGCACATATTGCGCCGAAGAGGAGAGTGACGATCACCACCACCACACCCCCAGAGACGAAAAGAAGAATGTACTCGTGTGCACGGAGGACGTGATCCCCGTCGGCTGCTTCTCGGGTAATACCAGCTTCGAGAATAAAAAGATCCTGATGTGCGTACAGTGTGCGGAAGTTGTGGCGATCGCGGGGGTTGCGCAGGCTGATCTCACCGAGAGGATATCGCTTAGTGCGGTCGTGAGGTCGCTTACGCCCACCTTCGATGCGTGGAGGGGGCATAGGATGCTGTGGTGTGAGAGGAAGGCGTTTGGAGAGGCGTGGGAGGGCGAGTTGAAGGCCGAGACTGATAGGGTTGCGAGATGGGTGACGGATGTGTGGGCGCCTTGGAGGAGGGCGAGGGAGGGGGTGGTTGTGGTTTAGAGAGAGGTTGGATTGGATTGATGGAATGAAAGAGAATTGATGGAAAATCTGGGTTTTATTAATGGGAGGACTATGTTGGAGTTGATTGAACGGTTATGTGATCATGAGATATGAGGTTATGATTTTTCTTTGGGCTCTGGTGGCGGGGTTTTGTGCGCTTTCTGTGTTTTGAGTTCCGGGCAGATACTTAACTAGTGTGTTTTTGAGGTAGGCAATATATTTATTGGCGTGTACTGACGTTGTATTGTGCTGTATAGATGATGTAAAATTGTCTAGAGCTAGGAGGAGAGAGGACAAACCGTAAAGTTTGGCAGACATTGGCCCAGCTCGAGTGTGAATGAACCGAACCTTATCTGCCACGGCGACGGGCTGGGTGGGGGTGAGGGAGTTAGGGGAGAAGAGTGTCTCATTTAAGCCGAGGAAATTTAGTGTTGTAAATGTTCTGGCGTTCCTTAACATCACTATACTACCTGGCTATTGGCGTTTCTGCATCTTCCCTTTTTATAGTGATATTAGAGAATTGCGTTGAGTGATACACAGTGATGAATACTCATCTAAACGACACATTAAGCCGCAATGACTGGAGTCATTGACCTTGACATGAGTACTAATTAACTTTGTCAACAGCCTCTCGGTAATAATAAAAACTGTACACCATAATCGGAGTGTCGTTAAGTGCAGCCACGAACGCCAAGCGCTTCTCGGACAAGCGAATCATCAAGCCCGAACGCGTTTTATTTGTTTTAATCATTCTGCATGTACTCTGATTAGAGTATGGCAGTACCTAATCCCCCCCCCTCCGGATAGCTGGCTAGGTGGGGGAGCTCCCCTCCTTCTACCCTTACCCCGAACAAGTTACCGGCAGTCTCCATACTAGCATCGAGAAGCTGCTCGAATAGAGGATCGATGCCCTCATCAGCAACATGGAACCGAGCCCCACTAAGTATGCGCATGAGATTGCACCCAATTTCCTCAAGTTTCGTCGCAAATTCAAGCCAAGCGGTGAACACAACTCAAAATTCAATACGGTATGACAAATACTAAATAAATAATTCAAACTCTATCCTTCCAATCTATTAACTATCAATAATAATTCGTGTAGCCGAAATCGACATAATTACTCTCATCTGTAATTGAATAATCGACAGGTTCATAGTCAACAATAGATTGAGTATCCTCAAGCCCAATTTCGGTGCTATCCATTATGCCATATACAGGAACATCTGGTGTGTGTGGTTCGATGGAAATCCAGTTGAAGGCCTGCCAGTGGTTAACTTGGTGGAATATAATCGCAAATTTACTGTAAAACATACTAATCCAGCCGATGGTAGACTGTCACTCCCGATTTCCTCGGTCAATAAACTGATCTCAATACTTGCAGCTTCGAGCAACAGAAATTCGCCAAATTTGACCGTGTAGATTCTATCCTCTTGAGGTAGGCAGGTGCTAGACAGCCATCGATGAGAAAACAACAGTTCCTACTCCGTTACCATTAGTCAGTGCTCCAAGCGACCAAACCTTAAGAGGACTTGACAATGGTTACGTACCCTTTCGGGGAGTTTGAGAACCCGAAGCGTCAGCGGGAAATTATTCCACTCGTGCTTCAGCCGACAAAGTCGCAGGAGAAGTTGGTAATTCAGCGGCGGAACGTCTTCTATCACTGAATAGATGCAACGAAGCCCATATCTCGGCTCGAAGACTACATAGTGCGCATGCCGAACCAGAAAGAAACCCTTGGGTTTCAATGGCAAAGCACTATATGCATCAGACATATACTCTGCGGGCCGGTAGCTAACGACTTACTCCGGCAAAGGTAGCTCTAACACTCCTCTCGGGATACGTAGGGCATCGGCAACAGCAAACTTGAAGGTGGGCCCTCTAGAGTCGAGAACTATATTTGACTTGCTTTTACTAAGCCCAACCTGTGCTTCCACTCCTTTCTGCTCATGGGCTGTAGTTTTACCCCTGTCCGCCTCCATTGATTTACCAAGGTAATCGATTACTGCGCCATATTCCTCTTTACTAACTGCGGTGAATTGGTTTCGCAGGAGCCCATACGAAAAGTCTGAGCCTATTCCAAGAGTAAAACCCCTATCATTGTCTGTATTGGTAGTTTTGGCCAGGTTCAAGGGAGTTTTGTCTTCGTAATCTATCTGGTTTGGGTTTGCGCCCAATTGCAACAGAAGTCGGACATTTTCAAGCCGCCCTTCTTCTGCCGCGACATGAAGGGGTGTTCGATGATAGACATCCGGAACGTTTGAGAGCTCTGGTACGTAAAATAAGATTTCCCGCAAGCACTTAGATGTTGGTCTTCCAGCTGCCATGTGGGCTAAAGTCAGTCTTCCACCAATTGTCCTTGAAAAATCTGCTCCATAACCAGCCAGAACTTTTACTGCTCCAGATAAACGCTCTGAATCAGAACACCACAAAACTAAAAGAGCAAGTGGTGTCAAGTGGCACCCTAGCTCGCCGTTGGAAGCCATATTTGGATCGGCGCCTCCTTCCAAGAGGACCCGGATTGACGCTATGTTTCCCCTCGCTGCTGCAATATGTAAGGCTGTATACCCTGCTGTTCCCGCTTTTCCATTGACTTGATACTCCGAACCAGGCTCGAGTAGGCAGCGGATAAAGTTGAAGTTATCGTGGTATGCTGCGCAATGCAATGCTCCAAAGCCACTCTTCGTCTTCAAATTCAAGACTGTTTGGAAGGAAGGTACAATCATTGATTGGTCACCTTGACGTGGTTTCTCTAAAAGGACGCCTACTTTCCCGCCACTAATAAAGAATTCCTGGAGGTCCTGAAACTCTTCCAAAATATCTTTCAAGTATCCGCGAATTCGCAACTCTGGGTTTCTATATTCTGAATATTGATGTAACAGTCGCTTTTCTAGCTGATGAAGGGCCTCAATCTCCGTTGCCGTTTTCCGGGTGTTTTCTGTCGGCTTATCATAAACCTCGTAGAAACGCGTCTGAAAATAATCTGGTTTCCTGTTTTGATTTGTATATCTTGGGTGGACTTCACGTAATTCCTGGGAAACGAGCCCCAGGAGACGCATTCTTGTCTCCCACGGTTCGTCATCTAACTTTCGTGTCAGGTAGTCCTGAAGGATGCTATTCCTAAGGGAAAAGGGCAATCTTTTTGCTGCCCCTTGGATTGCAGAAACAGCATTCGCAACTTCGTAAAGAGGATCGGAGTGTTTCATCTGGTAATGATAGCATGCATGTTGTATAAGCCGTTTCTGTCAGACTCTAAGCTCTGAAGGATGACTCACAGCTACGAGGGCTGGATAGCGATTCCCCATTGTCATCCGCATAATCTCAAGCTCTCTAGAGTATACGTATCTGTTTCGGTTAGAAGTCGAGGAGTAATAGGTGGAGCTATTGGAGAACAAACCCGCCAATTAATTCGCTCCGCACCTTCTCCAGTGTTTTGCGACGCTTCGAAGGATCTCGCAAGATGGTTTCATTGATAACTTGTTCCAAGCGTTCCAGTTCATGCGGTTCGGCGTTCCCTCTTTGCGCGAGATAATATTTCCTCAGACGACCCAACGCCTCCTCTCTCGCTTCATCATTCAGTTTCATTTCATCGAGGGCTTCGTGATCGCCGAAAGGTAAGGGCTCCCCGCCATCGAGCATAATATGCACCATGACTAGGCCGAATGAATATGTATCTCTTGTGACCTCGCCACTCTGCCGCAAAAGATGTTCGTCCGTGCAACCCCTCAGGCATTCAGGAGCGTTCCACACTCTGGTGCCACCCCGAGGCACCCCGGTATCGCTGACTTTTAAACCACTGAAACCAAAATCCGCAACCTTAGCCACTATATCCCTATCTGGGCTACCATCGAATGGAAATATTAGAATGTTCTCCGGCTTGAGGTCGGCGTGAACTACTCCGACATGATGTAACCCGTGTATACCATCCGCAATGTCTCCTATGAGTCGCACACACTCATCATAAGGAAGTGGCCGCGGTCGGTTCTGGTATCGAAGGTAGTGTCGCAAATCGGGATAGGTCTCATGAGCGTGCGGAGTAACCAGAATTGGGCGAAAGTATCTCTCTATATACGCCCCGTTTTCAGACACCGCGCTACCTTCTTCAAAGGAGACTCCAAGCAAGTTAAGTATGTTCCTGTGCGGATTTCTCCTCGATTGGTTCATGACTTGTATTTCATAACGGATGTCTTGCATCAAGTTTTTGTATTGCTGGATGCGTTCGACCATACCGTATGCAGTTGATCCCACCCCTGGGGTTGATATCGCTTGAAAGACTTTGAGCGCTACTATTTCATCATTCCAACGAGCTTTTATGACTTGCATATTTGCCCCTTTCAGCTCATGAGCTGGTGTTTTACTGTCTCCTGAACTTCCATCTTTAATCCCCCGTTCCAGCGTAAATTGATTGTAAGGAATAATTTCGATGCTATTCTTTGACATAAACTCGAGAAACTCGAGGGAATTCACGGCCGATGATGGAGACGATGAGGTAACAGGGTCAGGGTTTGAGGACGACGGTACAGATGCGGATTGGTTTTCAAGGCTGGAATCCCCTTGAAAAGCACCAATACCTAGCGGTCGGAGATCCGAATCTGTACTCAAGCCAAGTGAAGACATAGTTCCACCAAAAGTTAAGGCCTGACAGAAGTACGGAGAATATTTTGAGAACTGAACGACCGAGCGAAGGCTTGATACCAAGTTATGTAGGAACAACGTCGATGTAGCTCGTCGAAAGCTGAAACGGGGACGCCTAATATTAATCCGCAGGGATAGCGAGGAAATGGACTGACGGAAGGGGCAGACTATGAAGTACGATGATTAGAAGAACTAAACTGCTGTCGGCCAGTTACTATAACTACTCCGCGGTCAGCAATCGCCAACGCGCGGGGCAACAACAGTAAAAATAGTGTGGGGATTATATGCTCTATATGTAGATACTAATATACGTACGAATACGTCTGCAGATTACTTTTGCGGTTGCCAGTTGGTTGGCTAGCAAAGGAGGGCCGATCGCCAGATCCTCTGATTTCATCCAAACACGAATTTTTTTACGATGGATTAACTACCTTAAGCTAGTTCTATCTTCCCTTGAGAAATCTAAACCAGATTTTGGCTACATGGCGGAAATTCCACTTGCTAAACGAGTCACGGCGCTTTGCATAATACCGCAATAGTGTGCATGCTTTCCATGTGCGTCACGCCACCCATCAATACACTACACGGGCTCCTTCGGAAGTACTCCAAATTAAAGAATACTCTTTCATTTATCTGCCCGCAATCGCCGATCTTGCAGGTGAGGATCTACCTAACCCCGCACACTACCCCGCAGCAATGCAGCACGATTCTGGATGTTCAGAAACATTTTCACAAGTCGAATCAAACAGTCTGCTCGGAATATTGCGTTGCCACCCTTCTAGATCTACGTAGCTACACACAGTGCCACAGTCTCCCCAGATCCATCCCTTCTTCATATCTCTCACGTCAATCATTCAATCATTTCAGGCCTCGATTGCCCCGAGAGTGTCTGCCACTGGTTCACCCATTGATTCAATTGTTCCTGGCTGCATGCCTGAGTATTGGTAATACGAACTCGACATTAAAGCACGCGTACGGTCCGTGGCTTGGAACATTCGGGCGCTCCTAGTGTCGCAACAAACGAAACCACTTGTCGCATCGTAAGAACGACTTTATCGACCTTTATAAATTAGCGGCTTAATAAAGGCAAGTATTATATGTAACAAGTTCGGCTTCGCGTGTTTCTCGGCATAGGGACACTGACCGTTGGCATCAGGTATTAAAAGCGGTTTGCCAACTACTTAAGTAGCTGGTACTAAATAGGATTCCTGATGTCCGGCCTTGAAGCATCATTGGGGGTCCTCGGTGTCGGCCTCGCGATCCCCGGACTCATTGACCTCTGTCTAAAATACGGACGAGTTCTTATCGACAAGATTGAGCTTTATCGCAATGCCGACAAGACGTTAAATGAGACTCAACTTCGCATCGATGATCACTGGATCAAGATACAAACGGAGCTGCAGTTCGTCTCTTCAGTCTCACCACGGTTGTCTAATGATATTACCGAGCACTTCTCTCGGCTACTTCATCAACTACTTGCCAAGCTAGAGGTTGCAATTCGTCAACTAGATTCGATATACACCAAGTCGAACTGGCGAAAGAAAGTGAAGATGGCAATCAGCGGAAGCGATGATATTCGTAAAGTCATTAGAGAATTGGATGAATGGCAGAGATGTTTCTCAGACTATTTACTTCTTCTTACGCTGGTTGGAGACCCAATAATTGACACACAGCTCAATAAGCAAAACTTGAACGGAAGTCAATCTTTGGAGCGAATCCAACGTATTCGGAATGCTATCAATGCCCCGGCTTCGAGAACACTCCTTCTTACCATCGAAGACACCCCGAACTACACACAACGCTCCGCGCTGGTCGATTCCAGCCCTGAGCTCCGCATCACTCCAAGTTTCATCATTGAATACAAAAGCTATTCCTTTCAGGACGAGTTGCAGGTCACAGGAACAGAACTGCAGGCAATGCATTCCGATATATGTAACCTTGCGCAAGTTCTTTCGGCCTCAGACCCCATGACAATGAATATCTTGCAATGCCACGGCTTCTCTCACGACCCTGCTAAACAGCAATTCGAGCTTTTTTACAATCTTCCGGCGGGTCATTCCCCTCCTCGCACCCTCCGCAATCTTCTTCTTTCGCCGGAAAATAAACGCGGTGCATTTCATCCCATCAACCATCGCTTTCGATTAGCGTCTCAGCTAGCTCGGGCCGTGCTCTACATTCACTCCGCTAAATTAGTACACAAAAATATCCGCCCCGAGACAATTCTTATATCCGTACCAGCGGGTGCTGGTAAGGAAGAACAGTACCCTCGAGCGATAGGAACCCCGTTTCTCGTGGGCTTCAGCAAGGTTCGTGAAATTCAAGCAGCTTCGCAAAGAGTGGGAGACCAGGACCGAGAGAAGAATCTCTACAGACACCCAGAGAGGCAAGGGTTGCACCCGGAACAAAAATACAATATCCTCCATGACGTCTACAGCCTTGGAGTTTGCTTGCTAGAGATTTGTCTATGGCAATCGTTCGTGCTTTGGGATCCCTCGAGAACTGAATACAAGATCAATACATCCCTCTGTTCTATCGTCCAGAAAGATATTCCAGGTACCGCAACCGGTCAACAGAAGCTGAAGTCACCAAAGGAAATTCAAGGGACGTTTGTCAAAGAAGCTCAACGGGTGATACCGAGAATTATGGGAGAAAAGTTTGCCAAGATAGTAATATCTTGTCTGACATGTTTAGAAGGAGGATTGGGGAGTCCGGAAGAGTTCATGGACGAAAATGGTGTTATTTCGGGAGTGGTCTATGTTGACAAAGTTCTGCAGATGTTGGAAGAAATTTCAATCTGAATCATTTGTATCTGGAGATTGTACTGCACGAAACGAATAGTGAATCGTTCTAGTCGAATTTCGAAGAGTTCAATTTATGCCATGCGGAAGGAAAAGCACCATACATGGCGAATGTCAGGGAGTGACAAACACCCAGATTCAGGTTGACGTCTTCAAACAATGTAGGTTATCTCTTAGAGTGTTAAAAAAACCCGTTCAAACGGTTCAAAAATCATTTCTGGCCAACTTTATTGCCTAGGAACCTGTAAGATTCTATTGGCTACTACTACCTAATGCCAACTCTGTCAAATTTTAAGCAACACATTCATCCAAAGATGATTTACAGCCGCCTAGACGAGTTCTTTAACTCTGAGCTGTCCGATTTTGATTCTCCAGTCGTTCTCGATCACCGGCGGTTTTTGCTAGCAGATGGCATTTGGACCGTTTCAGAATTCTGAGGTAATAATTATCCGATGATATTAGGCTCACCCTGTTTGGGCTTCTAGACTGAACGCTAGTGCCTGATTTAGCATTTTTAAGTTCTCTTTCGTCTAATCTCAGAGTGTGGTACAGTAAACTTCCTCTATGGTAGGCCGAACGAAGTGTAGGAAAGGCTAAAGTGGCCAAAACTATTAGACATGTTATGTTCTCGAAAGTAACTTATCATTTGTCAAATTGCCGACAAGACAAATGTTGAAACTTAATCGTTTAACTAGGTACGTCGCAGTACTTACCTAAGTAGGTATGCGGGGTACCTTTGGGTATCATGATGTACGCCTGATTTGTAAATTCAAGTTTTAACATTTCTAAATTGATTGCGCAACAAAAGTTCAAACTTGTATAGACAAACGTTCGAACTTATGCACTAAACCACTTAAGCCAAGAGAGCTCAGTGACTGTCGAAACTACATCACTCGTACAATAGATCACTTTCTCCAATCCCTCCACATTCGGCTATTGATGGCGAAGTCGACTCTATCAAACTACGCGGAGCACATGCACACTTGAATCATCTAGGATGAAGACATTTTGTTACCATATACTATTGTGCACCTTCCTACAGCAGCGTCAATTCCGACGTATTGATCCCCTCCGCCCGCGGCTGCGAAAACTTGTTTTCTGCAAAAACTTTCACCATGCCGTCCTCTTTCTTGTCGTGCATGTAATATGCCTTATCAATATCCTCGAGCCGAATGCAGTGTGTCACAATCACCCCCCGGATCTACCTCTCCACTCTCAACCATGCGAAGAAGTTCCGGCCAGTCTGTGCCATCAGCTACATATCACCCACCGAGTAGGGGGAAATACATTTCTGAACCGGTGTTTGTCCACACCCAATGAGTCTTATCCCACGCTCCATCAATGAACCGATATTAAAATGGTTTGTGACTACCCCAGATTGCAACTACGTCGTCCTTGTACATGGCAGTATCTTGGATCGCGTGGAAGGAGGTGGCAAGAACATCGGAAAGGTATAAGCCTGGAGATTTAGAATGAACCAAGATCGGGGGAGACTGCAAGACATACCTTGTTCATCCGGCACGGAATCCGGAAGCTGCAGTTAATTCTGGTCCCCGAAAGGGATGCGGACATATTCGGCCTGTCCACCCGTATATCCACCCACAAAGTGTGAGTACCCGAAGATCCCTCCCTCGCCCGTCAGCACATCCTTTTAACAATTTGGCGCGCACACATACTTCCCGTCCGCGATCCATATATGTTTTCGTGCAAGCTACTAGAGTTGGTGCGTTTACACGCAGTCGTCAGGTTCTGTTTGCAGAACCTGCAGCTGCCACACGAAACCACGAAGGAATTGACGACTCGCTCCCCAGGTTTGAGATCTTTCACTTCCGAACCCACTTGCTCGACTATGCCACAGAACTCGTGGCTAAGGATGTCACCCTTCTGAAGCTATAAGAGTAAGCCGTGCAGAAGGTACATATCAGAGCCGCACATGGTGGTCCCAGTGACGTTGATAATGACGTCGGTGGGCTCAACGAGCTTGGGCTTGCTCGTTTCCACTGCTACGGATTAACGGAGTTATGAGGGGGAGGACAGGAAGTTCACGCACCAACGCAAACGTCGTTCTTGCCCATCCACACTAGCGCCAACATTTTCTCGCTGGTGTCTGCGGCTGTATCTCTGGTTTCTGGGTTGGAAATGTCAGTGTCTGTGACGGTATGGGAGGAATCCCTGCCCAGAATTGTTTCGACGATGTTTGAAGTGGCGTTCAATGCCATGTCGGGTAAGATCTTTTTTAGCAGGTGAATTACCTAGGGTGCGATGGGAATAGAATCAACAAAGCCGGCCACTGGCCCACTTAATATTGAAGCTTTTCCTCCGATGCAATGACGTATTAACTACATTCATTACTACTTTGAGTACTCTAGTACCGCACGGACGAGCACAGATGTTAAATAGGCTGCTAACACGTGCACCCTCCAAAGGCGTTAGAAAGTTTATCGCCATACGGACAGGACTCACACGTAACACCTTGCTAATATGATGCACGATATAGATTCAGTGAGTAACTAGGAATATGTTTCGATGTATTTACAGGAGGTCGAGTTGTGATTTTTCGGGCTAGGATATCGATATCTGCGATAAGTACCTCGTCCCACTTGTAACCCTAGCGCTAACTCGATCTACGACCCCGTGGATAAAGTACTTTGATAGTTTGATAATGTTTTGTGGGCAACGCTTGAAATCCATACTCTACCATGGGGTTTATCAAGTGATGGAGTTTTTGGAGGAAATCTGCTGTCATAAACTTTTAGTGTACGAGTTTAAATTTATTAGAATAGGTACGCATAGCGATGCAGTACATACAAGTAACTAATTTCCAATATTCAACCTCCTGTGCCGTACGCAAGAAACAGTACAATGAGTTGCACAACCCTCTTCTCGGAAGAGACTCCAATATGCCATTCTCACACAGGAACCTTCTTGTCCACCACCTCGTGCCGCATATCCTCACGTTGTAACGTTTTTTCCTGCAGGCCCGAAGGCAATTTTTCGGCCACCCTTAACAGCTGGAGGTTTTCAGTTGCCTCCCAAGTCTGCATAGCTCTCCCAAAGACCCGACTGCGCTTAAACAACCTCTTAAAAATAACATCAAGATAGCTAATCACCGTCATAACAAAGCTAATTGCTAGAACAATTGCAATACCCAATACACTCATCGTGGTGTGCTGAGCAGAGTGGAATTTAACTCGCCCGCAGAGACGCTGGAGGATAGGAATTTCATCGAAAATGTTTCCAAGCAGTTTGACGTCAAGATCGGGCTGTGCTTGTATAGATGTGAAAAGGCCTAGCTGAAGTTGCGCCAGACCAACTGAAAACCAGTATTGCAATTCAAACTTCCACTGTTCGGGATACAATTGGTACTGCGTATCAATAATCAAGGACTTCGCGGCTTGCAATGCCGCCCCGTCTCGATTCAGGATTGAGGAGTAAATCGAAGTTTGACCGAGCAGAAAGCTCACCAGAGCCCCCGTAATCTTGAGCTCCTTAAACTCATCTTTTTTTAATCCTTCACTAAGATAAGCTCTGTGGGTGTCATTTAAACCATACAATACTTCGAGCCATTCAGTGCATCGGCCTGTGGAATTGGTACAAAACATAGCCATCTCGATACATGCGATTGTACTTTGGGGCCGGCTGAACCTATATATTGGATCTGGATTATGTAACGTGGAATTTTTGTGCAGGAATGTAAATACTGGATCCGAAGACGGTTCGAGAGTTTGTATCAAATCTCCTCGCACATTGATAAGATTCAGGTCCCCATCTTTGTACGGTCCCCGTGGCCGGATCACGCGAAATGGATGAAAATAAAACTCTGACACCACAGAGTATGTTGGTGCAACATTAATCGAAAAGGGCACTGTAGCGTTCTTGCCGGGTATTTCGGTACCGTTTATATCTGTCAGTGGTTCATAGGCGTAGGCGCTCAACGTCGTCAACATAGGTGGGATCAATTCCGGATCAATTCCCTGGCTTAGGAGGTAAATTATTTTCTGGTCGTCGTTATATCGAAAAGGTTCATCAACCAAGGGAGAACAAACGTTTCGCCGCCTGATAAAAAACGAATTTGCGTATCGCCCATTGATTCCCAGCTGGCTGAACGAAATGTTGCCGGTATCCATGGCAAAAGCCTGTCCGTCAGATGTGGAGCAGAAGCCATCGTCGAAAGGACAGGCGACAGACTCTGTAAAGTGCCCAAGCGATCGGGTCTTCAACTTTGAGCAATCGAAAATCGGGCGTGCCTCTGTATTATAGCAATTTCGAACATAGTTGTCCGCGTTGAGTGTATCGTTGAGCTGAATCTGTCTCGTGATGAAATATCGTTGCCGGAGATCTTTGCTCAGCCGCCCAGCGAAGATGTCCTGACGATCGGAAAGTCTTTGGGAATCATTCACCCCGTAACCGATAACATGCCAAATTCCACAGGTAGGGGTCACAGCGGATTTGACAACAGATCCCCTAGCGACTTGGGAAGTCAAAATACCCAGGGAAACAAATGCAGTCCAGTGTCCGAATATGAATAAGATTACCAGCAAAATAGACGCCAGCCGCTTACGTCTGCCAAGTTGCCAGAAATGCGACCATCGATCATAGACAAGCTCCATATGGGACATCAATGCACTGCTAGCGGTCTCGGAGTTCCGAAAAATAACTTGCTGCTCCGGGTTGACTAGCTTCCGGTGGATCAGAAATCGACATATTTTCCAACTACGATTCGCGGAGAAACCGACGAGGATAACCAAGAAGGCCATAAATACTCGAGCGTCTGAGTTCGTCAAGGTCAAAGATGCGCCATTTACGTGGGATTGATCGTAGTCCGTCCAGAAGCCCGTGTACACCGCATCCGTCGCTGCTGGTTTTCCGGTTGCCATATCTGGTAGGATCCTGAAAGGTCGGTCCGGTTTGGAGAGCGGAAGAGATTCAAGAACCGCGGGCGTGTAGCTACGTAGCCCGAATTCTAAGACCTATGTTAATGACTGCCTTGTATGAGTAGGACTTCGGGACTTACTCAAAAGAACAAAAATTTGTCAACTAGATGCTACTCTCTCTGGGTTGAAGGCGGTATGTGGTTCCTCAATTCTTTATGGTTCTTAGATTGCAAACACTACTCTCCTACTTGTCTGTCTGCTTGCTTCTGAGAGATTTTCACGATATTTATGGGCAGGTTGCGGCTAATCTAGCACTCTCGACACTGCCCGCATGAATCACATCGGGTAGCAGCGGTTCCTATGGCCTGGATTCCAAATCCGAACCTTCACTCGACTAACTTCACATCAAAATTACGTATTGCCAACTGTTTGTGATGAGTTGCATACCAATAATACAGCCGTCTGCACGGTATCACTACAAGGACCTATATATGTTCCGACCCATACGCCAAATTTTCCCGTTGGCCAACGGGTCGACCCATATGCCAACTCGTCATCTTGGTAAATAGGTTCAACCGATATGCCAACCGACCGAGGTGCCAAGTAAGAGATTGGGAAGAGGTTGGAAAGGCACGGTGCAGCGCTATTTCTCTCAACTTTTGAACTATCCTACTTCTTCATCACAGTAATTATCTTGTACCTCTAACTCTACCAGAAATTATCTCAACTACAATAATGACTTCTTTAGCTCCCATCACCATCACATTGGCACCACCACCGGGTCCACGTGTGCCTTAGTAGTACTGCCTCACAGATTAATGAAGGATTTTCGTAAATACGCGGTTGCCAGGAGTAGTGTTCCTAAGCGGCCAGACCCGTCTAGCCTACATGAAGCCGGGCCAGATCTTCGCTAGTGCAGGCCTGTAAATTGAAGCCTGGCCGCCCGCCAAGTTTTATGCAGGCCTCGAGGTATATGCAGGCTTCGGCAGGTATCAGAGATATACGTAGGACGGCCCAGGCTTCTACAGCCCTCGAAGATATATGCAGACTTCAAATATATGCAGGCTGGCCGTTAGGTATCTGCAGGCTGGCCCGCTTAGGAACACTGGTTGGGAGTTCCTCGCGTACCTTGAGAGTAATGCAGCAACAACAAAGAACTTGTTGAGTACTGGAAAAGTTAGTGAGTACACAATTAGTTGATTTTTCCAAAGGAAAAGCCGAATGCCCGAAGGAGTCAATGCGAATCATCTTGTTGGTGAGTGGGTTGACCCATACTCCAAGTCTTCCTATTGGCCAACAGGTCGACCCATAGACCAATGGGTTGACTGCTTTGCCTATAGGTTGACCCGTTGGCCAGCGGGAAAATTTGGCGTATGGGTCAGAACATATATAGGGATTCAAGAAAAGACAAAACAAGCCAGCTTGTCTCGCAGGTACTCTAGTGATGCCTACGAACTCGCTCGAACAAAAATATGTATGAACGGACAGGGTTCAGTTTGTTGTTGAGAGTGGATGCAGCGCCTGGAGTAACCATAACTATCCCCACTTTGTTGTGTAACTCAATTAATGTCATCAAATATTGCTGCTTGGAAACATAAGATCATCACCCGGAGAACTCAGAACACGATTGCGTTCTTTCTGCATCGCCGAATGTGCAATGAATCTAATAATTTGGCGAACAGAAGTGGCGGGATTTACCGTTCCGCTCATTTCGCATTGTTTTGTTGTTGTATAGCCTTTGCGGTGTAATGATTGGCGGTGTTTCTTCTAATGTGTGCGGCTGAGAGAAAGAATCGAGTTGTGGCGGGGATTTCAGTGCTGTGTGCCGTCGTGTTACCTGGTGTAACTCGATATTTTTGCAGTTCGTACAGCTTCATGCCCAATGCCAACAGCAACTTCAGTCCGTCTTGGATGAAGCCTGAAGACAGACCGACAAACCTGGTATGCGGCAGAGCTAAACCCAGACAAATAAGGACCAGTGTATATGTTCGCTCGTGTATCCTGCGGGAACTGCAAAATAACGAGTTATATCACACAATGGTTACAAATATGTAAGACATCGTACTCATAAGCCACCGTCACACATTCAGGGTCTGCGGTTGATTCCGTTGCACAGAACCTGCATGCATATGTAGTGGAATTAACGGTTTGGCTAGTCCGGTATCGATAGGCTCACTGTAGGTCCCCGCCGCTGCAGCCCTGCCCATGACACATATACCTATACTGAGTTGTTAGAGTTTTGAGAAACTTAGGTGCATCTTCTTACACGAATGAGATACAGAACAGAGTGTTTGATTTGCTCACCAGTTATTAAATAGAGTGGGAACACGCGTGTTCAAACTGGCTATAGATCACAGCCGATGCTAGAGCGGAGGCTTCTGCAGAGTCCGAGCGCTGAGTCATTGCATGGGCTGAGTCTTTAAGACAGTTATGCAGTTGTTGTTGTTGTTTATTCATACTGTATTTACTCTAGCTAGAGTATGACAGGACCCTTATCCCCTCCGCCTCCGGGCGAGCCGGTTAGGTGGCGAAACTCCCACCCGCTACCCTCCGTCCCCGCTGATAAAGAAATAGTAAAAGAGAAAAGGAACGAGAAAAGAAAGACACCGCCGACCTCACCCAGGCGGGAACTTCCCAACGTCCGTGGCCGCAAGGAAGTCCATCATCGCGTTGTCACATATCTCCATGGAAAACAGCTCAGATATCTGCACCTTCCGACACCTGCCCGCTTTCCAGCCCGTTGCCTTCCCCACCTCCTTCCAGAGCTCCCGCTGCTGGTATTTCCACCGGCTGCAGTGACGGAGGAGATGCTCCCGCGTCTGGGCCACCATCCCTCCGCACCACCAGCACTTGTCGTCCTTCCGGTGTCCGAACCGTTTTAGGTAAGCTCCGGTAGGTGCATGCCCGACAATTATGCAGTCTCACATATGATCTCCTATACCCTTCGGGCTCCTACTCCCCACGTTCTCCTATCGGCGAGGAGTTTGGGTTAATTCATGCGTTTTGCAGCTCATGCAGATTGCACAACTCACTCCAACAGCAGTTTTTGTAGCTACGTAACCGCATAGAGTGGGCTAGAGTAGTTAGAGGAATGCATATCATACTCTCTATGATGTCAGTTATGAACAAGGCTTGAGATATCAACACTTGAAATATCAACAGTTGAGACATTAACACTTGAGACATCATTTACAGAGCGGTCTAGATTCCAGGTTGGTCAAAGCTATTATACACTAGTCCATATGTCTAAAAAAAATACAATACAGAGAGTGTGAATTATGAACTCAGAAAGTCATATAGTAGAGGTTGGATTAGTCTGTCTTTTTTGTGGTATGTGCAGGATACAGTACATAGGCCGTTGAATAGATCGCTTTGGTTTGTCTGGCTTCCAGTTGATCAGTATCTATGTGATATACAAACCACATGATAGAGCCACCCATTCTATCCTCCTTTCCAAACTTTTGTAGCTAATTTATTAGCGTAGTCATTGGGCGTCAGTTATTTATATATATAACCACGACTACAGCGATTAAGTGAAGCAATAATGGTACCGTATTAACCTACTTGAGCACTTAAGCGGCATACTATCAAATATGCCAGATACTTAGTGTATACGTTCCGTACCATCAGCGACCCTAACGGTTTCTATACTGTAGAGGCCGGTTCGCAACATTTGCAGTCCAGTTCACGAACTGGAAAGTTTTTACAAACCGACTCCAGCACGACCAATTACCCCCCCCCCCCCCCAAAAAAAAAGTCGTGCTATGGCAAATTGAAACTAGTGACATTGGCCTCAGTTATATGTTGAATTTAACTCTTCTTGAACCCCATAAACATGTATTACAGGGCAGTAGATGGATATTGAGGTCACTCTTCAAATAATTTTAGATCGCGTATCACATACTTTCCTTAAGTTAACACTAATATTACATGTAGATAGCTGTGCTAGTACATGTTTCGTTTCCAATTTTGTTTAGCAAAATAGAGCCGCCCTCTATATAAAGTACTAATATGTATATCAGCATACAAATACTTACCAAGTGAGCTCATGGTAAGAAAGAAGAGGGTTGCAGCCGGGTTTCCCAAATGCAAACGGGCTCTAGGTTGCGATTCGGAGGCCTCCCGGTTGCAACTAACCTGGGTCGCCAATCGTAAGCAAAATATATAGAACGAAACTCCACTTTACACCAAAGTGTAGTCTGTGCGACCTTTTAGTTCAATAAATTACAACCCCCTACACAGTTTTGGGAAATTATTTATACTTGGGTGGTGTGGTTTTGCGTTTAGTGATCGCCCGGTAGCAAGGCATTTGATAGGCGGGGAGACTTTGTGCTGAGTGATCGGTGCCACAGAAGGAATCAAACAAGCGCTTTAAACTTGATAGTACGCAATGAAGCATGCTTTTGATCTCACTCGATACCAACCATTGCCTAGTGTTACTTTGGATGGTTCGGTAACTTCTTGGTTTGCTTCTCTATCTCGAGGGCTAGAGGCCCGTATATGTACAATCTCCCATATGCGTACACGTATGCTCTGACATGAGACGCATCACCCTAGTCCTGATGCATATCCTCATACAACCACCATCTTCATACAAGTCTTCATTCTCATACAAGACATCAGACGATACTGAGACTCACGATCCAAGTACACATGCAACACCTAGTGTTGCATATATGGACCGCCTCCCTGACGTACGGCTTATGGGCTTCAGCTGGGCTGATGGGGATCATGATCTCACGATGATGATGGTCGTTCCAGACTCAGCTGGAGATGCCAGCTGAGTGCGCATGCATGCGTACAAGGCATACTCTGAACGCCGTATATAAGATCACACGATTGTTCCTGTAGTTTAGAATATACAAGGGCTTCTAGCAATCAGTATTTCTACACCTAGTGTTACTGGTGTACATGTGCCGGAGACATGTTACAGGTCTGATACACGGTTCTGCTGCAGGGGCTGATGCCTCCTGTATATATCTCAAGTCTTTCTCCTTCTCTCTTTTCTCTGTACCATAGAATACACGCACATGGTTCTCCTCAACTTCCATATCGTAACACCTAGATAAGTTTTAGTTTGCCACCAGGCAATCACTAAACCCAAAACCGAGCGTGTAGGGGATAAATGATAATAATATATTCGCTAACTTGATTGTACGATGTACCCCTTGAGTTATTACGGTACTATACAAGTCATTTAGATGTCAGAATTCAGAAAGGGGCGTTCTGTTGTTTTTCAGGGCGGTGCCTGATTCAAATTTTGCTATGATAGTTAGCAGTGATTCTGTTTCACAACTAGCGAAGCTAGTAGACGGAATTCGCACTCTGAGTTTCGGACTGTATAAGGTTGGGGCGGTACTCGAAACAGTCCACAAAGTCAAAACATGCCCAACTTCTAGATCCTCAGAGTTTGCAAGTTTACAGGCATAGCTTATTTCCCTAGATAGGCAATTTCTTGCTCTCCCAGCTGTAGTTCTACCTGGAACGTTTTTTCCTGGGCCAACCACGTACTCATTGGCCTTTTAACTGTGTTATTTATTGAAGGTAGATCCACATATGAACCTTCGATTCGTGTTGAGTTTGGGATTTTATCATTCGCAGTGCTGATTTTATGGATCTTATTCCGAGTGATCTCTACAGCAGAGTTAGGTGGGTGTTTACCCTCCTAACTACCTACAATTCGGTTGAGAAGATAGACTTTAGGAAAGCTGCACTCGCTACACTTTGGTGACATACACTTGATGAAACTCAATTATCTGGTCCGAATTTAGGTTGCGAATTCCGCCTCGTGATAAGGGCTACAAAGAAACAAATCTATTTTAGCATTGTCACAATGCCGTACCGAGCTTATACTTCATACCGGGGGAGGGCATTGACTACATGCCAAATTGATTCATACTGAGCAGGCTTACTCGGGGTAGGCAATAAAGATTGGGGCGCTCCTTTTCGGGTAACGAATTTGATGGGAGAGCAGGGTGTTGAACGGGGGAAGAAGCTGAGTCTGAAGTCACTGTATGCCAGTTAGGCTGTTTCTGGTGAATTCGAACGGCGTTTTATCCAAAATTATGTGTGGTACTCTAGCTCTCGATTATTACTAGATCTATGTGGTAGTTTCTAAAACGTTCCAGTCTCTATTGTCTGGCCGGAGTACACCTATCGAGGAATCGTAATTACAGTATGTGGCGATTTTACAGAGACGGGGAAGGTGACAGGCGGTAGTAGATAAATTATCTAAGTGGACGGATCCGGAGCAGCAATACCCTTTTAGTGGCTCTAAGTCCACTAGTACTAAATCACTATTAACAGATCTTAAAGTACCTCAGTAAGGTTCATAGGGTAGCATTCGGTTGCGGCATATAATTTCAAATACTGTACTGGCTGGTGTGGTCTGGACGTTAGCAGTCAGTATGGGGTGTCCGTTCGGACAATTTTTGCATCAGTTAGCGTTAGGTTGGGGTGTTCGAAAATCAAAAGGTGTTAGTACTGATGATTGTATATATAAATACTGTAGATAATAGAATAATCGCAAGTCCTGAAGCTTCTCCTTCTACTAGGGCTGCTCTTCATTCTCCCTGTTGTTCCAATTTACGGTCATTTCCTGCACTTATCAATTGCGAACCCATGGAACCAATTCTATGTCCGAGTACACAAAAGCTGTCAGTAATAGCTGCCCGACCTGAAAATTGCTGTCAGCACCAGGCCATGTCCGGATCACAGCGGCCAGTACAGTAGCTAAACTCATACTCCTCTTAATAATGATTACCAAGGCAATAATCTTGCATACCGAATGCCCCTTGATTACTAATTACGTATGAAGTACAAAGCCCGGTACAGTAGCCATGAAGAGAACAGCCACCTGCCACGGCACCTCAACCACTTATACTCCATTGCCAGTAGAAAGTGCCAGGTTTAGTAAAACCATAAAACTCCTAAGTCAGATCATGATTAAAAAATCCCCGAATAATGACCACGAATGCTACCTTTAGATCAAGTGCACAATAGATATATCCACGAATATTTATACGAATGCCAGACACCCGTTATCAACCTCCGCCATGTAGTAAGTAGTAACGGTGAATCACCTAGCAAACATATAGAAGCAGAGTAAGGGGAAAAAAGAAGCCGGAATAAATATCACGAAACTCAAAAATGTAGCAAACCACTCGCTTCTTCCACGGGTATGTCGCTCCCACAATGGTCGCTACCATATACCGAGAGCGAAACTTTTTCAGGACATCGTGAACATTTGATCATAGAATATGGAAGACTCCCCCTTAGTCGTACGGAGCCTCAGCACTACCTAGCAGAAGTTCGAGTGAAGGACGGTTCGTAAGAACAAACTCGTCCCAATTGTGCTTCCTACTCCAGGGTGGGGATAATGAAATAGCCCGGAAGCATATAATGGAAGCAGACCAGTTTCTGAAACCCCCAACCAGTAGTCTAAGTTAATCACTGGCGCCCAAGAGCAGATGAGGATACAGCCGAAGGATGAGGTATGTCAGGCGTCGGCAGTGTCATGGGTGCGGAAGGCCTTTTGAGAGAAAATTTGTTTGGGTATTAAGATATGCTACATACTAGCAGCGGGTGAGAACGGAGAACTTCTATAGGGATCTGGGTGTAGGGTTAGGTCGCGTGAAGATAGTCAAATGAAACAAAGAATAATTTTCTGGATTAAGATTCTGGGGCGGTGATCTGGAAGTAGGGTAGCGACCCTCTCCCAGATCTGAGCTCAAGCATGCACAGCTCCTTGTCGTTATTTCAGATAAGCGGCTCGGGTTGAGGTACACCTATATCTTTAATTAGCTCCGAATCGTACGAATGTTGTATGCACGGTTTTGGGCGTACTCAGTAGCAGAGAGGTTAGGATGTCATGTACCAGTCTTTAAGCGGAACAGACTCACGTAAACTGAAACTACATGTTAGATTGAATTGTTGATAAGGAATACCAGTTCTAACCACCAGGCGACGGTGCTGTAGAGTCAGCCAGCAGATAGAATGAATGGCAGTACAGATGACAAAAAGGGCGGGTTTGCAATTTGTCGAGTTCAATGTGCGCGAAGTAAGTGAAGAGACAGAATAAAGGTTCATAAGAACTCATGCAATATGTCTCCATCTCATATGATTTTCAAGGTTTGCGGTACGAGGTACTTAAGTACATACGAGTGATTTTCAACAACCTAATTCCACTGTATTTAGGATCTCATGATGACGATTGCTAGGGTGGGAGCAGTGATGGTACGAGATACGATAAGCTGGAATAGATTAGATACAAGAGATTAGATACCAAGCAGGTCGATGACGTAGGATCTCCATCACATGCAGACCGGTCGACCTGCATAAGAGCACCCAGAGCCAATAGAATTGTTCCCCCCACCATCGGTGAGTACTTAGCAGAAAAGAAGCGAATCTGTAGGGTGGCTTTAGGCCATCTGTGGCCAGTGCATTGCGCTCCCAAAGTCTTGAGAGTCTCGACAAGGACTACGATCAGCTGTGAATAGCGGCGAGCCACAACATCTCAAGTTCGAAGCCGCTTGTTCGCGACATCATGTACAGCACAAGAATTTCTCGTCAGAGCTATGCGGGCTATCTGAATAGAGTATTCTCCATCCGGTTCTCGACTAAGCCCCGGCTGTTCTAGATCTTCCCAGCGCCGAAAAGTCAACTTCAGCGCATTTTGATTCGATATGTTGGATTCTGTCTAATGCATGCAAGGTCGAGAGTTGAGCTGAAGTAGATTTCTAACGGGAGGTTATATCAGTCAGGTTGAGGCGGCCGTGCGAACTTCATCTGTACGGTCAGCGAAAAAATTTGCTGTGGACGTACTAAATACTTAAGTGCTGTATTATCTGGTGATTTTTTAGTCCGTGCAGGTTGCATAGATACCCCGCAAATCCGTGGCGGTCTTCAGGTTGCTCGAACTAAGTGACACTTCCTAGTCGTCAGCCGGGCTAACAGAAACCACATACCTAAGTAGGTAAGTACCTAAAAACATACACGAGGTACAAGGTCAGCTAAATCATACGCTATGTAGCAGTCTTACCAATCATCTAGCAGATAATGCGCCAAGCTGTGGAGAGATCAACCATGACCGTTACGTGAAGCCAACAACTAGCGAGTGCTATTATGTGATTGGTTTTATTCGCGGCGATGCTACGCGCGGATGGAAGATCTATATATTGAGGTTCACATATATTCTTGGTGGCAATGGCTATCCAAATCTATCCAGCAAGCTTTGCTCCGCACCCAGACTCCAGTAGTTGTCATTCGTACCAAGACGACGTGAGCGGATGCAACGAGAGGCCAACAAGCAATGAAGAACGATTCGTCCCCCTATTAGCCAATTGCTTTTATGCAGAGCTGATGCCAAGGTTTAGTTTGCTCTTGGCATGCATGTCGCTGACACAAGGAAGCCCGTGCCTGGCAGGCCCCATAGGGCTGATATGCAAGCTTACGAAGGTGCTAAGCACTTTGTAGCTGCAGGGCTGGCTTTTTGTGCTGATGGCCATGGCTTCAAGCCCAAAGCAGCGCTCCCGCCAATCGCAAGAGACCGCACCAGCCACATTTGCGGGGTAACTTCACTAAAATATCGCCGCACCGCCTCAAATCGGCCATATGCATAGTAAGTTCACGTTGCGAGTCTGCGTTTTCCATCCAGGTAGGGTATGCTATGAGGCAGAGCCCGGAATCATCATGCAACTAGCTGTATAAATACCGACCTTGGGACCTGCCGTCTTTTAACACCATCTACGGACTATCCTCCCACAGCTTCGCCCCAGCTCCTTCCAAACCATCCCAACAGCAACACCCGCCAAAATGCAGTTCTCCATTATTGCCGCTACACTTGCCCTCCTCCTCACTGCGATCCCTGCGGTATCTGCAGCCCCCTCCCCCTCCGGGGATCTTGTCAGCCGGGCCGTCGCTCGCAGCCGCGACGGCAGCACAACTTGCTACGCCAACTGGAGACAAAAGCCGATTAAGCGCGAGACCTACGACAGATTGGTACGCACGCTGTACAAGCAGGTGAACCGCCGGGGCGAACTCTCCGACAATAATGGGGCTTGCTGTGGCGGCTTCTGTTTGGTCCTCGAAATCGGACGCCAGGAGCACACGATCCCGAGGAGGGATGTAGAGAGACAGGTTCGAAAGCTTCGGAGAAACTGTGTCGAGTCATCGCGAGCCGACGAAGGAAAAACTACCTTCAAAGGTGTGTACAATCTGCGGGCGAATCTCTTTTGTGGTTGAAGTGTACTGATAATAGGTATAGATGAGGGTGTTGAGGCGAGCATCATGTTCCGGAAGATAGCGAATTGCGCCAATGACGATTGCAGAGAGCCATTCCCGATGTGTTAAAAGGTCTAGGACGGCGATTGGCGCAGGTGGGGCGTTTTTGGGGGTTTTTGCTTTGTGTTAATATTGTCTGTCGTTTATCATGATCATGAGTTACGAGAAGTTTGAGTCGGCTATTGTACAGGGAAGAATGGGTACCATTACAGTCGTTTGGTTCATAATATTAGTTCGATACTATTGTTATCATAGGCTACAGGGGTATCAGTTAGGCTGAGAGTGGCGTACAAGTGATTGAAGGGAGTAACCCCAAAATTCTCCATGTAACAATCAACTCATCGTTCCAGGCTAAACTTCGGTGAACTTCTATAATGCTCGGGTACGGCTGCGGGTATATTTTCCGCTGATATACTTACTACGGCAGTGTTAGCTTTAAAACACCTTCGACAACACACCACACCACCTTTTAGTTTTGCCAAGACCGATTTTATCCAATCAATTTTGACATCGCGAGAAAATTTTTGCTTCGGTTTTCAACTGAACGACCTTCAGTCACCCAGAAGCTAAGCACGATGAGTCTCTTTGGAGCAAATACCACCTTTAAGAAAGCAGTGGCAAGAAGGAGAGCAGAGGAGGAGAAAAAATCCACTTCCGAGAGTGTTTCTAGCGGTATAGGAGCACAAATGATTATCGCCTGGGGCCTTGAGGATTCGGACGGAACAGCCACTACTTCTGAGATCGCTCAGGAGGGTAGGACGGAGGGGGGAGAAGTGCAACCGGTGGCAGTCACTTTGACCCGAGAAGATTTTAATAGGGAAGTAAGGATTCATAATGCCAAAGTGAGGGCAGCAGGACATCCGAGTCAACAAATGGAACCGGTTCTTGGAGCGGCGCCATGCGATAAGTACGGAAATCGTTTCAGTCAAATGCACGATGTCCAGACGATTTCGAGTGATGATTCTTCATTGTCACCACCACCGACTACGAGTTATGGAGGAAGCGATATTTCCTTCCCTAGGCAAACTCAATCGACAAAATACGACGGAAGTGTGGTTGCTTTCCCCCCGAGTGCGTTGCCGGAGGATCCTTTTGCGACCCCGAGGACGAGCGGAAGATCAATTTTGGCTGCTAGGTATATTCAGTCGGAGGAAAATACCAGTCAACAGGCAGCAGAAAGTGAGAAGAGGGAAGAGGATGTGGCGAAGACCCTGAGCGGAGGCCGCACACCCATTCCGAGAAAATTCGAAATTAGCGACGACAGCGAGGTTAGCGATGAGGCAATGACAGAGGTGGAGTGGAGGGACGAGGAACCCTACATGACGCCAACAAAAAAGGGAAAAAAGCGCAATAAGGGGAAGGGGGTTAGGAGGCCGACAACGCCCGAACGACCAATCCCGAATATGCCGCAGACGCCGAGCAGGAGAAAGTTGGAGGCTGATTGGGCTAAGCCTGCAGAGCGGATGACGAATGAAAAGGAGCCAGCTAATCTGGATGCTTTTATTGGTGAGTATCTTCGGAACACTAATGGGCTGAGGGATTTTATGGTTGGAAGAGAGGATTATGACGTGAAGTATGCAGTGTGGTGTCAGGAGCAGGCCGAACACGTTGCAGCAAGACAGAATCATACTGATGCGGCGGTGATAAGCGCGAGAAAAATCAGTATGGAAATTAAGGAACAGGTGGAGTTGAGCCGAGAGTATGACGAGGCTAGGGCGGAAAAGCTTGATGAGAGATTAAGCAAGATTGAGAAAAGATTGGCCAGGATTGCACCAGTGAATATGGCCAAGACGATTGAGAATGCAATGAGTGCTTGCATGGAAAAGATGGTGGACCGATTGACCAATAGAGTGGTCGAGAGGTTTGAGGATATAGCGGAAGAAAGCCGAAAAAAGGATGAAATCCGAAGGGGGAAACAGGTAAAAGCCACCCCTGAGGAGGAAGAAATGAGCGATATTGAGTTTGAGCCGGGAGCAGTTTTTTCGGAGGAGCAGAATAGGAAGGTGGAAAGAGCGATCCGGGCTGAAATGGAGGTGGATGAGCCAGCGCTGGAGCAATCCAAGTACGCGCCGGCGATTGCATCCGGAGGAGTTAGGCAGGAGTTTCCGCGTCTGAAGGTGGGACAGGTTACGATTCTGAAGAGGAAGCCGGTGGTGCCAGCGGTGCCACAACAAAAGAAGAAGGAGGTAAAAAAACCGGAGGTAAAGGAGGTACCAAAGGGACCAAAGGCTGATGTTAAGAAGCCGGAGGGAAAGAAGCCGACCGAAAAGAAGCCGGAAGGAAAGAAACCGGAAGAAAAGAAGAAGGAGACGTGGGCACAGAGAGCAGCAGCCCCACCGCCGCCGTCAAAGAAGCAACCCGGACAAGTACAGCAACAACAACATCAGGGTGAAAATAAGAAGAAGGGGGATGGCTTCACTGAGGTGAGAAGAAGTCAACAGAAGAGGGAGGAGAGGAAGCCGGTCCCCCCAGGACAGAATTCGATGGAGAAGAGGAGAGTCACTTTTAAGAGAGATAATGGACTCCCACTTTTTCAGAAGAACGATTTGGATATTTCGTCGGAGGTGAATAGAGCACTCTTCGAGGCAAATGTCCCTTATTTTGTGCGCATTCAGGGAGTTACAAAGAATACTCGAGGATGTTTATCAACGATTACGACCCCTGGAGCAACTGCTGAGATGCTGATCAAGTACAGGGAGATTGTGATCAAGGCCGCAAGAAAGGTGGACGCAGGAGTTGTGGACATCGAAACAAACGAACTTTGGGAGAAAGTGAAGATGCACGGCGTCAATTTCGACAGGTATTTGGGGAAGAAGACAGGAGGAGGACTGGAGAAATTGAGGTCAGAATTGCAGGCTGAGAATGAGGGGGTGGTGTTGCCACTCGCTATCAGCTGGATTGGTGGACCGAAAGATGTGCAGAAGAAGAAGTCGGAGGGAAAAAAGGCATCGTCGGTTGTGTTTGCGGTCAAGGGAAGTAAAATGGCCGAAAAAGTTTTGAAGGGAGGATTGAGGGCGGCAGGAGTGAAGTATGATGTGGAGAGGTTCATGACTGCCGGACCAGATTCTTTCTGCGGAGTATGCATAGTGTTAGCAACGGTTCCGGGTTTGGAACCGGACCGGATGGCCCAGTCCGGGTTGTTACCCGGAAAACAGGGGTACCCAGCGGGTTCGGGGACGGGTTCGAACCGGACCGCGGTTCCATTTTACGGTTCCTACAACTTTGCCTCCAATGAAGTATTTGAGTTCTGATCGTATTACAATATGATCAATATGTAGATTGTGCAGTTTTAGTCGTTCTTTCACCTCCCGCATTCAAATTTGCAATCCGACTGATATTCGTTGAAAGGTTGTGAAATAATGGCTGAATTTAAGCGAAATTGGCGGGTTTTCGATCGCGACTCAACGAATACTTGTCGGATCGCAAATCGGACAGCGGGAGGTGAAAGAGCGACTAAAGCTGCACAATCTACGTATTGATCATGTTGTGATACGATCAGAACTCAAATACTTAATTGGAGCAAGAAATGTTGACTTTTGAGCAGCGGGTTTTGTGTGGAAACCTGTTGCAACGGTTCGGTTCCGGGTTGGAACCGGACCCGGAACCGACCCGGGAATTTGGACCCGTTGCTAACACTAAGTATGCAGCAGATGGGGACATGTTGAGGCGAAATGTGGGGCTTTAAAGATGGCGGCTTGCATGTTGTGTGCAGGAAGACATTTGACGAAGGATCATAAGTGCAACGTAGTAGGTTGCAAAGCGAATGCAGGACAGAACTGCACCCATAACGTGGACAAATGCGTCAACTGCAAGGGTAACCATATCGCGAAGGCTAATGTTTGTGTTAAGAAACAGGAAGCCATCAAGACAGCGAGGGAAGAAAGGCGAACCTGGAAGGAGAGAGAGGGAGAGCGCCGAAATGTGATTACAGATCAGCAGAAGGAGCCGGATCAAGTTGAGGATGGGGGACCTTCCACAGCAGAAGCCGAGAAGAAAGCTCCGTTAGATGAGCAGCCAGGAAAGGAGCCGGAAGTTCATGTTGTTTCGACACAAGCGACATCCGAGCAAAGCTCTAATGCAGGGATCCCAGAAACCCCCATGAAGTCATGGTGAAGTGTGTTATGCATAATTGTGGCAGGGGGTATAATGCGACGATGATGGCGTTGGAAAAGGGAATTGTTTGGGGGGCTGATGTTGTGATGATGCAAGAACCAGTAAAGGAGAAGGAGGGATACAACATCAGTCACCCAGGATATAGATTGGTCAGAGGAGGAAGAACGATGACCGCAATACGAAGAGATACACACCTGGAGTTTTCAGAAGTGGATATGGGGGGAGATGGAGATGTACAGGTGTTTGATATAAAATATCCCTCGGGAAGAAAGATGAGATTGGTGAATGTATACGATCAGCTGAGACAGGTGGAGAGAGTGAGAAGTCAAGGCAGACCGGCACAGACAGCAAGATGGACAGAGATTATGGGGCATACCAGGATTCTGTTGGGAGGAGATTGGAATGCTCACAGTGATAGATGGGACCCAGAGTACCCACCAAAAAGAGATGAAGTCTTTCTAACGAATCTTATGGATGAGTATGACTTGACAGATGTTACCGATGGGGAAGCAACCCATATGAGCACGAGAAATGGTGAAATTTCGAGATCGCTAATAGATTTTTTCATAACGAAAGCCGGAATGGCAGATAATTTGGAGATATCTACAGATTTGGCAACTACTTCGGATCACGCGATTGTGTGTGCCCATTTAAGATGGGATGAAGGGGAAGGAGTTAAAGTATCGAGAAAGGTTACAGGATGGGATATTGATGGGCTCAAGTCGGAGGAGGAAAAAGAAAAGTATGAAAAAGCCAAAAAATATTGGGAGGACAAGAGCTCAGAGAGACCGGTTTTGACCGAGAAAAGCAGTGGAGAAGAGTTACAGAAGGAAGCTGAGTGGATACAGCAGAATTTTGTTAATCTTCTTAATAGGTGCTGCAAAAAAGTTAAAGTTTGTGCGAGATCCAAGAGGTGGTGGAATGAGGAGATCGCAGAAAATAGAAGGATTTTGGGCTCGTTAAAGAGGGCCAGACGAAGGGGGGAAGCGATGCAGCAACAAGTTAAGAAGCAGCGAAGCAACGTCCGAAGAATAATCCGACAATCGAAGACGACGATGTGGCAGGATTTTTTGTCCTCCGCAACCAAGGATCAGGTATGGCAGGCCTTGAGGTATACAAAACCGGGGGGTCAGCAAACGACAAAGGCTTTGAAATCCAGGGATGGAGTGTTGGCGGAATCCTGGGAGGATAAGGCAGAGTTGATTAAAGAGGAAGCGTTTCCAAAACCTTTGAAGGGTGTGGAGAGAAAGGCTCCAGAAGAGGGAGGGGAAATGTGGAAGAAAATTACTGATGAGGACATCCGATTGGCTCTGTTCGATCAATCAGTTAAGAAGGCACCTGGTCCGGATAGATTGGAGTTCAAGGCAATCCGGTTATTGTGGGAGTGGGATGCTCCGAGAATAATCGCGATTGTTAAGATGACGTTTAGGCTAGGGATACACCCACGAGTTTGGAAGGAAGCGAGGGGGGTGGTTATATCGAAGCCGAATAAGTCAGATTACGGAGTCGCCAAAGCATACAGGGTGATTACGTTGTTAAATTGTCTGGGAAAAGTGGTCGAGAAGGTGGCAGTGAATGCGATAGCAGATCAGTGTGAGCGAAGGCAGCTACTTCACGACGGACAGTTTGGATGCAGAAAGAGAAGATCAGCAATAGATGTAGTTGGAAGGTTGATGAAGAGAGTTGAAGAAGCGTGGAGGAGGGGGAATACTGCGGCAGTGCTGTTGATGGATGTTAAGGGAGCCTTCCCACATGTGGCGAAGGGGAACTTGATAAGACGAATGGAAGAAATGGGGTTTGAAGCCGATCTGGTAAGATGGGTGGAAAGCTTTATGGAAGAAAGAAAGGTGATTATGTCGATGGACGGAAGGGAAGGAGATAGTATGGATGTGGAAACGGGAGTTCCGCAGGGGTCGCCAGTGTCTCCAGTACTTTTCGTTATATATCTTTCGGGATTGTTCGGCAAAGTTGAGGAAAAAGAAAAAGAGTGTGGAAGTGAGGGTATATCTTTTGTCGATGATGTGGCATGGGTGGTGGAAGGTGAAGATGTGGGGGAAAGCACACAACGATTAGAGAGATGCGCCGCGGAAACAGCAGTTTGGGCGAAGGAAAACGCCTGTCAGTTTGATATCGAAAAAACCGAAGCGATATTGTTCACTCGAAAGAGAAGCAATAAGGAACCAAAGATGAAGGCCAAGATAAGGGTCGGAAATTACGAGGTTCCATATAATAAAGAAGCGACAAGATGGTTGGGGGTATGGCTGGATAGTATGCTTACCTTAAACGACCATACGAAAAAGACCCTGGGGAAAGCAAGGAATACGCAAAATAGGGTACGATCTTTGATGACGAAGAAAGGATTAAGCCCTGAAGGATGTCAATGAATTCAAATCGCTGCAGTACAGGCCGTTGCGTTATACGGAGCGGAATTGTGGTGGAAGGGACAACAAAATAGAGCGAATGAGGTGCAAAAGATATTGAATGAACAAGGCAGAAGGGTTACCGCATGCTTTGGGACGACACCTCAAGGAGCTCTGATGAATGATGCTGGACTTAGACCGGCAAATGCGATTCTTAATAACCGAGTTAGGCGGTATAAGATGAGGCAAATGATGATGCCTGATGCTATAGGCGGAGAGAGAATGATAGAAATGGAAGGGAATGTGGTACGAAGGGTGGAGGGGATTGATGAGTTGATCCCGGAGGATTATCCTCTCGAAAGGAGAAGTTATTAGAGAACCACATTGCCGGAAATAAAGAAAAGGCTGAAAGGCCAAGTGATAATTCAGGAAGAAGAACAGGCGCTGGAAGAGGCGAGAAAGGAGAGAGAGGGCTTAGTTCTTTGGACTGATGGATCGAGAAAAGAAGATGAGTGGGTAGGGTGTGCAGTGGTATGGAAAGAAGAAAGATGGAATAAGAGGAGGGTGCACCTAGGCCGACAGAAGGAAGCGTTTGACGCGGAAATGTACGCAATGTCGGAAGCAGTGAAAATTGCGGATGAGATTTGCGAAAAGAAAGGAGTGAGGAGAGTGACGATTTTTACGGACTCCCAAGCGACTTTACGAAGAATACGATCGGATGAGCCAGGACCTGGACAAGTACTGGCGTTGCGGACGATGAATTGGGAAAGTGAGTTGACCGATAGGAATATCCAGGTGGAGTACCGGTGGGTACCTGCCCATAAGGGAATTGAAGGCAACGAAGAAGCGGACCTACAAGCAACGAAAGCGGCGTATAAGCACTGCGGGAGTTATACCGAAACGCAAAATCCGCTACCTCATTTAAATTATATATCTTTTGCTCATATTGGTCGACGGGTAACGGAGACGAAATGGGATGAAAGCAAGAAACAAATAAAGGAGATGGGAAAGAAGTCGAAGCACAGTTACCGGTATGATTTGGTGAAGAGGGGGGGTAACAGTGCGGTGATGAAATCCCAAAAATCGATTGCGGCAAGGTTTTATCAACTTAAGACAGGGCATGCTCTTATGGGGAAATACCTAGTACGCATCGGAAAAAGAAGAGATATGAAGTGCTGGTGGTGCGGGCACGAATATCAGACAAGAGACCACCTTTTTAAGTGGTGTAAGAGATGGAAACGAGAACAGAAGCGGCTTTGGGTTGACGGGCAAGAGGGGGAAGATGGGTATGAAGGAGTCGAGAAAGTAATGAAGAAGCCGAAGATTAGTTTGCCTATGTCTCTTGTTTTTGCGGAGGAAAAATGTTCGCGGGCACTGTTAGATTTTCTTTGTTTGACAGATGTTGGCAGAATTAGTGGAGTGGTGGAGGAGGAGGAGAACTCAGATCACGAGGTGTCGAGTGATGGGGGGGTGTAAAAGTTGGTGTTGTTTTTGGCAGTTTCTTTTGTTGTTGGGGGGAGAGGACTCGCGACTTTGCTTTTGTCTCTTTATGTTACGGAAGAAGCGGGGAGGAAATATGTACGGGATATATGCCATGGCCGCCAGCGGCCGAATGCAATATGATTACAAACAAACAAACTACGGCAGTGTTGATATTACGAAGTCGATAACGAGAAGGAAGAACGTTCGAACGTGTCAACATCAAAATTGCTTCTTCGGCCGCCGGTTCTCTTCCCTATTGTCTATATCTTTCTTGCCTCCAATAATTTCTGGTGGTCACTCAGTTCCGCATCACACATCACTCGAAGTAAAATGGATTTCAGTTTCAGCCTTAGGGTTAGGCCTTGCCTCACTGGTTGGAGTCGAGTTGCATCGTCGCTAACGCGTAAGGTAAGGTGCTTCGTTTTTCTTTACTAGAGGCCTTACCGTACAAAAACATCATCATTTACGCACAATCAAGCATCAACCACCACCCCATACTTGTCTACCACCTTCACTTCATAACAACTACCTTCATATCAATTATGGGTGCTACCTTCTCTAAGTCGTTCTCTCTCATCTCCCAAGACACGCCTTCCACAGTAAGTTACCCCACGTGCACCGACTGATTGCGATGTAAGATCTAGAGCTAAATCTTAAGCCGCACAACTACATCGGAACCATCTCAGCCAAACTCCCTCCTACCGCCGTCTGTACCGAGGAGGGTCCCGATCACTATCCGACGCCTTCGGTTGCGGTTGATTGCCTGCTGTGGAGCAATGACATCAGGACTGCTGCGGGTACAATCATCAAAGCAGGAAAGGAAAGTGGTAGTGGCATTTAAAGGGAGGCCGTATTTTGGTCGCTCTGCTGCGCAGCTCCCTACACTCATATATGCATATCTGTTTTTGAATCACTTGTGCAATTATCAATCATGTACAAATGTGCTGCAATCTGAGATAAGGTATTAGGCATCGGTTTTTAGTTTACCCATTGAGTGGGCGGGGTCTCATCATGAACATGCACTCGATGAGTGTCATCCACGTGACTTTATATGTGATTGTACTGTAGGCTGCATGAAATCCACTCTTGCATGCGTTACGCAATCTTAATATTTCAAGATCGCCAGAATTAGACCAATTGCTGCGTTGTTGTCGCGTAAGGTGTCGCTTCTGGCCATGGCGGCAGTTCCCTCGCTGCACTCCATACGAGAATCATCCCATCAACGGCATTCCGTACACGTATGGGACGAACAATGGCCCACAATGCTCCGTCTACGAAATGTTTATAAAGATATACGCCACACACTATTGCATAATGTTGGAATGGTCTAGACAGCGGACCTCTAAGCTTTACCTTGTAGCTAAACTGTATGTTTTTGTGAGACTCATACGTATCATATGGTCATGATATATAGCGGTGTCAAGTTGACAAAGCTGTTGGCTTGATTCTGTCATCACAAATTTTGGTTATATGGTGGCACTAACCTTACCACTGACCATCACAAGCACAATATTACTGGTTGACAGATCCTGTCATGTCTACACCCCGAAGAGGCGGCGATACATGGTCACCACTGCGGTCCATTGGTCAAAGAGTTGATCGGTTGGCTAACGGGGAAATTTGGTGTACGGGTTAACCCATTGGTAAGGCAGTCGATCTATGCATTAAATTCACAATATAAAGTTCTAGAGGACTTCCTTTAACTAAAGTACACATCTTAACTGCTACTACATGGTGGCTTATTCTTTCTGCCCCTATGCACTCTGTCTCCTCATCCTTATATATACCGGTACTGTGCCCTCCACTGCCATACTCTAATTAGAGTGAATACAGTATGAATAAAACAAAAACTGTGCCCTCCAACCGTTATGTTAGATCGATATCCCTTACACTCCCGGGACCACTAGATCTTGATGATCCTCCATTCACCTGGGTCTTTTAAGTTTTCAGAGGCCTGCGTCAGGATATGCCTACGCAACTTTAGTGATGAGTCCCCGCAGTCATGCTTATCAGCATGGTAATAGATCGAACACTGTACTAGTACTTGGTTTTTCTCGCGGCGACAGCGACAGCGACTATTACATGCGGTTTTGCAATTGCAGTATATAATTACTTGGTCGAGAAATTTCAGGCAGAGTTTAATGCAGCACAGCATAGTCACAGTGGTATAGAAGTTCGATAGTTACACTGAGTAGAGGCTATTGCTTTATGAGAGGAACTATGTGAGTGTGTATATTGCAGTGATGATAGAAAAACGAAAAAATAACTTCAAGATTACTTACTGTGTATGTGAGAGCACTGCAGGAAGCAGTCATAAGTGTAAGTGCACATATATGCAACGAGACCTCGTCATTCCAGTCATGTGGCAACCTCTCGAGAACATTGCCGGCGCTACTGTCGTGACAAATACATAGCCCTGTTAAGCGAAAATCTCAAAATATTGTCTCTTATTGTTTCCAATGTGCTGCTGCAAATAAATAGAAGTAAAATAAATATTGAGGCACTTTCACGTGACTTTATGATCTTACTTTTTTCTCTCCTCACTAACACTAACCCCCACCCTATATACATCATGATAAACAAGTTTTACTCTATAATAAGTCCCTTCATCTCCCAGTGTGTATAGACCCAGCTAAGTAAAAGAAACAGAAACAAAGGCTATACGCGCGTACCGTTGATTCTATCCGCACAAATAATAGCCGACTTCCATTTGCGTTCTGGTCAGTTACCTAAGCTAACGTATAAAGCACCAAGTCCAGGACGCGGAAACGTAGAACTTACTAGGCGGTAGAGTTCGTCGTTTGGGAAACGCTTAATGCCTCATCTGCAGCCCTCCTTTGATGGTGATCAATTCACCATCCCGAGCAACAAGAACATCTGCTCGGTCTGTAACGGAATACAGAGGCCGGTTGACAGAATTTATCCAATCAATAGGGACAAAGAAATGCCGGTCATGGGTGAGAGGTCTTTCTATGGCGTCCCAACTACAAACCCAAAAGTCTTTATCAAGAAATACGACCCGGCGGTTATTGCATATGCCAATCATGAACTCGATGTGGCTGAAGGACATGAGATGGATCAGCGACACAGCCTCCTTCTCTTCCACCCACTCGTAGAGCACTATATCCCTCCTCATAGGGTTAGAGGAGAATTGTGCGAAGGTCACTTCCATTGCCAGAATATCGCGTCCGGTAACTTTGCACCAACCTGCATTTGACACATGGGAGGTAACAGGACTTTTTTGAGCGTAGTCAACGATTCTGCTTGGAAGGGAATGGCTATCTCCACTATCGTTGTAGTCGAAGATAATTAGTTGATCTGTAGTTATGGATATAACGCTTTTTGAGGGAGAGCATTGATGAATCCAATAGCCATTTCTTTCTTTATCCACCTCAACGATTCGTTTGGCTCCATTATCAGTAGGCCAAATTTCGAAATCGTTCCGCGTAATCACAAACAACCTTTTCTCGTTCTTGTCGAATAGCAACTGTTTTATACCGGCTTGGGTGTTCGCTTTGGTTAATACAGTGGCCTCTATGCTCGATAGGTCCTGTGCTGAAGAAAGTTGCAACAGTATCACCGTACGGGAATCGTCCGCGGTTGCCATGAATTTGCCACTCGAACTCCACGCATGGGCCATGAAATTTATACCTTTTGCGTGGCTATATATTTGCTTCGGCGGAGACTGATTATCTAAAGTGTAGATATATACCGAACCACCCTCCTTGCCGTAGCCCGCTAAGGTAGAAGTTGGATCAATAACCAATGATGACAATGGTTCGGCGGGATTGATTGACGCATCAATAATTTCGGGAGAGATTGGGCCGAATGAACCGCAGTCGTTATCTGATTTTGTTGCATGTACAAGGGACTCAGGCTCCCAAGCGCTGCAATAATCATCTCGGATATCGTAGAATCGTAAACCGTTCGGACTGAAGCACAACATACCAATAGTGTCGTCATTGGTGGAGATGTGGCGGATTAGTTCAAAGGTATCAAAGTTCCACAGTTTGATGTTCCCGAAGGTGTCGCCAGTGGCTATTGTTGAGCCGTCAGGGCTGCAGACCAGGGTTTGGGCATCGGCAAAGCACTCATATCGTTCTTCTGTGAATGGATCCCACTTCTGCATTGTGCCGCCACAGTACCCTAGGATTAAATGTCCAGTGGCCCGGTTAAAATCAAGGCTGTCTACCGTGTCCACAACATTGTGACAACCCCCTGGGGCCCTTGCCGCGTTACGAGTGACTTCGCCTACGAAATAATTGCACTCTAGGTCCCATACACTCACAGGAAAACCCCTGTACGATACAGCCAAATAACGGTTACCATATGATAACGCAATTGCCACAGGGAAGCTACGATGGCGCCCCGGAACTTCGGGTTCTCGCTCCATCCAATGGAATTTGGAGGATATGGGCACCTCAAGATCCCCGAAGTCCCATGTAAGAGCCGTGCAATTCCTGGTAATAATTAACCCATGCTCGCCATCGGAAGTAAATGCGAGCGCCTGGATTTCATCTGACGAGTGGAAGCTATTGGCTGCTTTTCCTGTACTGAGATCCCACACCAGCGCCAATTTCCCGCCGCCAGTCATAATTTTGTCGTTGTTTGGACCGAACTGCAAGCTCTTAATGGCCGCTTTAGACCCGCTTGCAAGCTTTCGGAATTGTTGACAAGTGGAAGTGCAGTAAATTAAGACATCCCCAGTATTTAACCCTAATGCAATGTAAACTTCGCAGCTAGCAAGGGCCGTTACGGTGCTATTGCTTTGCAACCGGATACGAGCAACGCAGTCGTTCCATCCCGCCGCAGTGCCACCCAATATATGAAACGGACTGGATGGTAGCAAGCATTGTTGACGGACCATGGACTTTGTAGGGCAGAACTGCGGGATGATTTGAAAAAGAGAGAACGGGGCCAGAACGAGGTTCTTTCCAAATTTTGTGGCCAATCGGATCAAATCGATCGCCCATGCATCTACGAACTTGGTACTACCTATCGGAAATGCATCACCGGGAGTTACAAACCTCGCCCGACGTTCCAGATATGCTTTCAGGTTTCTTGTCGACTGTATTACAAGCCCAACTTGATCCGACGACGATAGTAGCGCAACCCATGTGAGAATACTTGTACGTAGGAATTTGACAAGCTTTTGGAAAACAGCATCCGATTCAGGACAAGCCAGTCTCAAATGTTCCGACCATGCTTCAATTGCATAGAGTGCAAACGGGTATCTTCGAATTTTGTCGAGTTTTGTGCTTAGATGTCTTGCCTGTTGAGCGTGGAACCGCATCGATTCATCTCCGAGATAGTCAAGACAAACGCAAGCGATGTATGCGTGGTCCCGTTTTGTTACGATACGGAAAAAGGGGTCTGTGTTTTGGAGAAGGAAGGTTCGGGCTGTTTGGTGAATCAATTGCACCCGATTTCGACGGTCGATGTAGAGAAGATTCGCGCAGGTATGAGTTATGGCTCGCTCCATGTTAAGAACGGGCCCAAGCTGTGACTGGAGAGCGAAACGCAATTCATCAACGCTCAATGGCCTAATTGAGCAGACGCACCACAATATTATCACCTTCGCCACCTTGCGGTTCTCAGAATGCCGCGAAGTTATCGTTTGTAAGATCCTCTGGTAAAGACAATCCATCCCCGTTGGAACAGTCTCCAAGGCAGCTTGAATTCCAGCTTGGGTGAACCCAAGTTCTCGGATGTCTTCCACCGCTAGACGTACCCAAAGAAAACAACCCGCAGCTTTGTGGAGTATTGATTCCACGATTTCCTTTTTCTTCTCTTCATCATATAGAATGTCCGCGATCGCGGCCATGGCGTATGCAGTCACATCTGTCAAAGTGTCTTCAGTCGTAATTTCCTTCGCTACAACATTTACCCGTGCGTGAGCGGTAGCATCTGCGATAGAAGCTGCATGCCGGCTGGTGATGAAGATCTTGATAGAAGATCTGGGTTGCATACTCCCAAGCAGTTGCGTTAGGAGTGTTGGCCCATCCGATTCATCCAGTGCATCTATCACCCAGCATAGGGGATGATCGAATTCGACCTTGAAGATTGTGTTGACGAAGAGCTTTTGCCAAACCGTTCTTGCATCTGCCGATCCAAGGGAGTTGATTCCATCATGAAAGCCAGCCAATGCATGCCGAACCGAAGCGTGGCTATTGGCGATTTGTCTCGCGAGAGACCGAAGGCAAGACGCAACCTGATGTTTTGATCGTTCCGAGTAGCTAAAGAAAAAAAGCTGGCACACCCGCCCGGATTTTCTTAAGTAATCGATTGCAAACGAGGATAAAGTCGATTTTCCGGAGCCAGGAATTCCGTATAACCATAAGATGCTTGTTCTAGATTCATCTAACCAGCTTTGAAAGTATGACTTTTGTAAAAGCCAATGGCATGAACCTTCCAGTCGGGAATGTTCACGCACTATAAGGTCATCTTCGTCGGGACTTTCGTGTGGTAGTAGTTCGGAAATCTTTCGCAATTCAATTTCAATTGCGTGGAAGTCTGAAAAATCAGTTGATGCTGGGTTCATAAACCTAGAGGCCTCACTGAGCGGGGGGTACGATAGCTATAGTACCATTCTCTGTACCCTTAAGGATGAGTTTTCTCAAAGCCCCAAGAACTGACAAGTATCCTAGATCCTGCCGAGATGAAAATTTGCATATTGTATGGTGATCCGCATCTACTCCTACCGAGTATTCAGAACTATATCCTAGTATAGCTGAATCTTTATTCACCACAGTCTATGCTTCAAAATTAACCATTAACTCACGATTGCACCAGAAAGAAACTTACCACTGTCTTGGGTCCGATCTGTGTCTTTAATGTTTCATAGAAAGATACTAACTCCAGTCGGTTGGCTACATGCCGGAAATTTTCGTTGATATCTTGCAAGGTACCAGAGTTCTTTACGAGGTCATTTATGTAAGCCTTCGACTGGTGGACCAGGGAGACTCTGAGCAAATTCTGCAGAGTTTGGGCATTGCCTGCTCCGCGATGGGGTGTTGCGAGAAAGAGGATTCCGCGTATGTTCTGGGCGATATTTTGATAGGCGCTATCTTGATTGGCCAGTATAAAAGCCTACTAGGATGTCAGACTGACTGGGTTTCGCACCGGGGGTGGGGGATCAGACCTTTTTCACAATAAGACCTCCCATTGAATGTGCCACAAATATAATCGGGTGCTTCTGAGACGAACAGCCCATTAGATCAATGTACTTCCACTCTCACGGTTGATATACCTTTCCAATGCCACAGGGCGAAAACTCCATAGCGAAAAGAAGCTGCTTTGAGAAATCCATGATGTTGGAAATGCACGATTTTGTAGAAGCGAAGTTCGCATTGTAGCCAAAGCTATGTATCCTGGCTTGCGGTATATCGGAAGGAAGAAATTCTCCTGGCCAAAAGAGTCTGCGGTCACTGTTTCTGCACCATGTCCGTACTGAGCCTCCCCCTAAACCATGGACAAATATTATATCCACCAATGGCTCGCGACAGTCGACCGTAGTGGTTAGTCCTATTGGGTTGTTTTCGATAGTTGAAGATTCTGTTGTACTATGGAAAAGTTTCGAGATTGAACCATCCAAAGATCTACTAACCGCCTGAGGTTGTGCATGTGACGAATTGGTGCAACCTGGATCAACATCGCGGGATGAACGATTGCGACGGAATCTGCGCAACTTGGTACGTTAGAGTCAAGTATCGCAAACGTAGTAAAACAATCTGTAATACTTACCATCCTGAGAGATTACACTCGTGCTATACCGCACACGATGGTGAGCGATTACCTATACGGTTAATCCGGGTACTATTGGGGTATCAAAGTGTTGGCTCGAGAAAGGGCTCAAGTATGCGGTTGCAAATGCTGACAATTTCGAGGGAGGGAATTTAAGAGATACCTATAAGACTTATTTATAGAGTGGTTTCACGTTTTACAGCTGCGACAGTGCCTCACAGCACACCAAGCTCGATCTCAGCCCCGGAGCGCGCGAAGTTGGGGGCTAGTATATACTACGTGGCGAATAAGTTGGCCAGATCAGGCTTCACGTGATGTCTTTAGCAAAACTGGGTTTGTTTCATTGGCCACTTTAACTGATCGACGAGGCAATTTCCTACTGCAACAACCGGAGCGTGTAGGGATACGAGCCTCCAAGCGCCGTCAGAACAGTACCGAGTAGTAAATATAAGTCCCCAAGCAAGCGCCTAAGTACGATGCGATTTAGTGAAGCAACTGCACAAAAACCAGTGGAAATTTTTGTATATATATTATGCTAGCTGTGAACGATTCATTTAGAGTTTCTCGGGCGTTTATTATCAATGGCGGTTGGATGGTGTTGAGTTGCGCTCGAGGCACTTTGCATTTTCGCGCGGGAACACGCAAAAAGGCAAAGCGTAGGGATACTTAGCCTCCTGCGGCTCGGTCCGCAAGCCCCCTCCCTGCGCCTTGCGGCTATACATGAGATAAGGGATATAGTACTGCCGTAAAAACTTGTCATGCCTGCACTGCTCTCACTTCTAGCCATGACACAGATGGACTATTAGTTCGTTACATTCATATATTCGTGACATTTGACCCCTAGTACCACTGCTACCAACCAATCACGCAGACATCATGTTTTTCACTCAAACTTTCTCACAAGTGTTTTCATGTCTTGTGCTACCCTACTCACAGTTAGTGAGCTGCACACTTCTGTTAATGGATGTGTGTACTCACACGTTCCGATACTCTGTCGAACTTGGGAAGAGAATAGCTGCGTGTAAATTGAAACGCCTTTAAACTATCAGCTGAAAGTTTTCCCGGGCTAGTCTGAACAGATCTAGAACTAACATTGAGTAAAGGATATTTCGATCATCAAAGTCTTCTACAGGCTCACTTCTTCGCATAATGTTTGTATATGTGTCAATGTATTTTCGAGTGAATCTGTTCAGTACGGACCTCCAGTTGCCGAGTTCGTATCTAGATAGTGTTCTAGAAGCCTGAGCAGGAATATTTTGAACATTTACTCACTCATTATGTCCGTAAAAGCAGCAGGCATCAAAGATCATTGGGATATCCGCTTCTATTGCAACTGCTGTGTTTCCATACCATAAGTCTCCATGGAGCAGGGTTGGTTTAACCCTGCGGCCTTCTGCTTCCAGCGGCCCAAGCAATCGAGGTATGACTTTGGCAAAGAACGGTTCTGAGAGTTCTGAAATTTCCTCGTCCTTTCCCTTTGCTTCATAGTATAAGTTCAACATATGTCGAAATCCCGCCGCGAAAAATGCTTCCCAGGAATCACACCAAGTGTTATCTTGGGGGATATTTCCGTTGCATGTTGTCATATGAAATCCGAACCTCCCATCTGGAGATGTTCCGTTGGTGTGCATGCTGGCGAGTGAGGCGCAGAACTGCTCCACCGGTGGTGGCGACTGTCCCATCTCAACAAATTGGCAAATGAAAAAGTAGGTGGCTGGCTTGCTTTTGTACGTCCCCCAAGCGATCGGTTTTGGACAGAATGTGGGGATGACAGAATAAATGGTGGACATGGACTCGTATTCGCCGCGCATCATCAGCATACCGTTATCGCCTGTCGCACACTGTCCGTAGCTATAGTCATCCTTTCGGCTTTCCTCACTGAAATTAGGATACCTTTAAGAAATAATTGATCGTTTCATGGGTTTCGGAATTGCGTGTGGTCACTTTTGCGGTTCTGGACCAATGGGAGGTGCCGTAGCTGACCGTGCTCAATATTGTCGTGCCAGAAGGAAGCTCTTCAAAACCATCGCCGGTTAATTGCTACTTCTAATAGGAGGACTAGAACTTTACTATGAAGTACGGCTTCATCTAGTTCAAAAGTATTGCCGGTATTGGGAATCATATCCTCCAGGACTGTGGCACTCATTTTATCTTGCTGGAAATGTTTCCTGGGAAAGTAGTAGAGAAGGAACTTGACTAAGTGCTGTTTAGGTTGCTTGGGAAAGTAGCCGTAAAGAAACTTGAACAATTGCAGTTCATGTCTATTTAAGGCCTTAGATATGAGGCTGTCGACCAGCTTGCGACCCTGACATGTGGGAGGGGTTATATGCATACGGAAGGCACCGCGCGCGGCTAATCAACGTTGGTATAAACGGTCCTAGTCATCTGAAGGTGGTACTGTATGTATCTTGCATAAGTATACCTGCTAGATCTCTCAGCGTGTGTATAGTGAAAGTATTACACTGTTTGCGGAGGTATCATGCGAACTTGAATGCACTGTAATATCGCATCTTTGCGAAACTTGAAATGTTTGGCGCCAGGATCGACAGATCTGCATACCAATTATTTCAACTTATGTCAGACTTTCTGACCTCCCGAATATCCATATGGATGATTGTGGATCGTGAAAATTGTACTTTAATTCATGCCCACCACGATCACTCCAGGGAATATCGACCACCAACAGTATGCAACGCATTGTCCAAAGAACTCTTACACCTGGCTCGGGAGCTTTGTTTTAGTGCAGTGCCTGGTCACCGGGTAGGCACCGTATTACAGCGTGCATCAAATTGCGTAATACCCCGCTAGCGCCGCAGTATCTCTTACCCCGCACACCAACATATACCTCTTATCCTCTCACACCCCAGACATATCGCAATGCCAATCAATTGAAGATGTCAGTCACGCTTCCTTCTGGTATTTTGATGCCTATTGTTGGTTTTGGAACCTTCCAGTCCGACACCAATTCGCCTCCTGGCACCTGCAAGAGCGCCGTTTTGAAGGCACTTCGTATTGGGATCAGGCACATAGATACTGCATATTCATACGGCACGGAAAAAGAGGTTGGGGAAGCAATCCGCGAGAGTGGAATCCCGAGAGACGAGATCTTCGTGGTGACGAAATTGTTCTACATTAGACCCCAGCTTTAGATAATTCGTAGTGATTAACTGGATTATCATCAGGCACAACACATTTCATAGACCCCAGGATGTTTCTAAGGGACTTGATATAAGCCTGAAGAGATTGGGTTTGGATTACGGTATTTTGATCGTTAGCTGTGATCTAGGACTACGCTGAAGTTTACAGCAGTTGATCTGTACTTGATGCATTGTAAGCATGTCTCCAATGGCGAGGATCTGAGGTTTAACCAAACTAGTTCCCCATGCATATGTGCCCACCGAAGATTTCGGAACTCTTAGGAAACCGGATGGAAAGGTGCTTTCATATCCCTTCAACGAATACCTTGTAGCTAACTCTGGTCAAATAGCCCATGATTGACCATGCCCTTTCCAAGGACTACATCTCCACCTGGAAAGCGATGGAATTCCTCGTTACCGCCGGTAAAACTAGAGCAATCGGAGTCTCTAACTTCTCAATTCTCAAAACAAAACGCCTCCTGGAGACGTCAATTATTCGACCAGCCGTGAACCAGATAGAAATGCATCCGTATATCTCTTAGTGAAGACAGTGGACTTTCATGTACCAGGCTGATATCCGTTAGTTACCTGCCCCAACGAGCTCTGTTAGAGTTCTCAAAAGCAAATGGCATACATATTACCGCGCACTCCCCGTTGGGAGGCGCGCCGGTTGGCGTGGTGGCGCTACATGCGGGTGAGAAAGGGCCGCTTGAAGATCCAGTGGTACGCTCCCCCCCCCCATGCACGGTACATGGTACATATCTTATTAGTGGTCATAGATTTTGTCGATTGCTGCCAAATACGGCTGTTTGCCATCACAGGTACTGCTCTCGTGGGCAGTGCAGCGCGGAACAAGCATTGTCCCGAAGAGCAGTAACCCCGGACGCATTCAATTGAATACTCAAGTCTTTGAGCTCGTAGAGGAAGATTTCGAGGCAATTGAGGCTCTGAGGGATGAAACGACGTCGATACGAATGAACGATCCCAAAAACCATATTGGGTTTGATATTTATAATGAGGAGATGGAGGAACCAGTAAGTGAATAATTTTGATTGAAGCACGCGACTTCGAGTTTGCATTAGCAATTTCTACGGCTGGGATTTCGCTATAGAGTACATACAAATACATGGATGGAATATTGCGCTCGACTGTAATGAGTGCTAGTGATTGAGCTAAAGAAGAGGAGCTATGTAGGTTGTCATATATATGGATAAGAAATTTGTTAAATTTACCGACGTTCGCCAGCGCAAAAGAGCCTTTAACATCCTCTAAATCCCACCACTTCTATTACCATTTCAAAATCACACCAACAAAGAAAATCCACCGGCTTTAGAGGCCATTTCTGAGGCATCCGAGGTGCTGCTTCGCACTCCCTGATTAAAAAATATATTGTATGATTGTGCAGTTATAGGACAATGAAATTTCGCAAGGCAGGAGTTTTATCCTCGACTTAAAGCTTCTCCCAACCACAACAAATTAACTTGCGCTTGGCATGGTGAAGTGCCATTCCCCAGATTATTCCAGTGCGATCGCTGTCATCAAATTAAAAATTGACTGTGGTTGTGGAACTGCTTTTGAAATTTCAAAAATTCGAAGTTGTATGGAACACAGTTGAGCCGCGTTTTAGCACTTGAACTTGTGGTACTGAAATGTATAGTACAGCGTTAAACACTTATTCTCAAGTCAACCAGACAGTACGTTGTGAGCTCAACTAGAAAGTTACTTTCATGGTAAAAACACTGCTTACGATGGATAGACAAATCTTAGTGGCGTACTCGAGGATGGCCCACTGATTTCATGATCAGATGTCACTGGAGGAGTGAAATATGCCCAATGGAGGGATTCCCGTAGGGTAGAAAGTCGGTCTAACCGTTCTACTCGAAGAACGGAGATTAAAAGTTTCTCAAGCAGAAATGGTAATTTCACAGAATTTTGGGGGGTTACTGGATGGGAAAATGACAGAGATCGGTTAAAGTAGTTGGAAGCGACTTTTTTTCCTATGGGAGTTCGTCCAGTGCTAAGAATAAAGAGAAAAAGAGTTATAAAAAGAAACACAGACATAATTCGATACATGCTGTATTGAAGGGAATTCATCTCTTTAAGGCAGCTGCGAGACTGTGCGGCGCGCGCTGTATGTAGTTGCAGCTGACTGTTGCACTCAGTACTTCCTGACATGCGATTCCCCGAGTTCCTACTATCATTATTAAATAAGATGTGCATCCTTCCTCCACTGTGCAGACACAGTTTCTCTCGTTGTGGCGTTTTATCACCTTCACCACCTTCTCAGCCTCGAAAAACTGGATGAGGCAGTCATCGTTGTAGATATGCTAGATAAATGAAATCGGTAAGGAAGCTCTATCTGTGCTAGACTTACGCGGGTGGCCAATGGCAGGAACCCGCGGTTCACGGGCGGGAACCCGTAACCCAGTCACTTTGCCATAGTTTTAATAGTGCTTTATTGCCCAGTAGATATAGTAGTGTTGTCACAAATGTGTGAAGGCAAGGTATAACGGAGTGACATTTGATAATTTGAAACGGTGTTTGCCTTGTTCGGTTTTTGAAGGCTGTTCCTAGATCCGAAAGTCGACTATGTACTTAGGCAACATTGAAAACGTGACGGCAGAACCTAGAAATCTAGAATCGGCCCTAGGAGTAAATTTTTACAACTTAGCTAACTACTCTAGTAACAGATGACTAAAATACACATCGTTCTTGTTGGGCTTCGGAACCATTCCAGTGCCACCAGGACCGCTGGAAGAAGTAACTGGAATGAGGGAGGTGGACAACTGGGCGTTAGACTGCTCGGACGCAGCCCATACGAAGGAGCACAGATCTCACGAATCACGATCATAGTTCTCTCAGGTATCTCTTCTCCCCACCACATACGAATGTAGCACTTGATTAGCACTAAGTGTAGGCTGGTTTTCGGTGATTCGGCAGCAGGTTGTGGGGTGGCACATTAATCATTGTTGAACTCGACAAACAGCACCGCAGAACTGCAGATTGAACTCCGAAGCAACCCGGGCTGCCACTTCTAATCCCCAAAGAGTTTAATGACGAGGACAAACCGATTGCCGATATAGCTATTGACCTTAGAGATGAAATAGCGCTTTTAAGTCGTAAGTTCGGCGATAATTCGAGTTTACTATCCACCTGAGAAGAACAATCTGATGCACGCTGTCAGCAGAGAAGTAGAGAGCACGGAAGGGAGCAATACCTGTACATACAGTTTGATGGTTGTTAAAAAGTCTTGAAGTAGTAAGGGCGAGATGTAACGAAGATGGTCTCGTTAGGTCGTGCCCCGTCTATTAGCCTCGATCAGGTGATTATTTTAGTGTTGGGTTAGTTGCAGGTTACAGAAACCTTGGTTCCTGTTTGGCGTTCAGTTAGTGCATGACGTCAGATCTAGCCCTTAGCCCTACTCTAACTTATAACTTCAGTTCGAATCATTCCTGCTTGTTTCTAACTCAGTTCGATTCGCTTGCCGCTCTCGGGACTCCCTCTGAAGGTCGCTGAATATCCCACCCCGCAAAAACTCCGTCTCCCCTCGTCTTGTCACGTGTGCATCACTACTTCCGCTCATTCTCGTTCTCGTTCTCCTCCATTTTCTTCCCTTCAAAGACGCACACACGAAGAGAAAGCCCACTACAAGAGTCAATATGGCCCATATTGCCTCGGGTTGGGTGTTCTCTGGCGGCGTGGGTGTTCTCTTCTGTGTGTCTATCAAGACAACCCTGTTAGCTTCTCTCTCCCTATCCCTAGCCCCTTGGTGATTAGTGTATGTGTGGACATGAGGCCATGCTGGAGGGAGGACGGGGTGGACGGAGAGCAGGCCAGTCATAGATCCGCAGTTGGGCTGGCTGGCGGTGGATCCGAACACATCGGACACCAATCTGGTAGCCCGTGTCTCTCTAATTGCAACGGTACTGTGAAGGCATGTCTTCTGGTGATGATTTGGGAGTGGTCAAGACGTCGCGTCTATCAAAGACTCAATCACCAAGACAGCTTGAACTAATCAACGCAGTTACACACGAATAGTATGCAACACCTCCAATGGTCTTTTCCCGACCGTAATCGTATTTGCGTATACGCGGGTGCAATTACGACTTTATGTTTACTCTACACGTTCGTATATCTGCCACCGAGTTCGCAAACTGGGCCTAATTCGCGAACGCAAGGTAAATTTGATTGAGTGGACCCACCTCCTGGACCCTAAAATAGGCGTGTCCGCACAAAGTGTCTACAAATGCAATCGACTTTTCTTCATTCGAGATATCCCAGCTTATCTTCACCTGGTCCTTTAGCCGCTTACCCCTGTCTGTCAAAGCAGTTGAGGAATTTGGCACCTCCAAGCGGGTCAGGTCTGGTCGAGTGGCAAATAGTTGACTGTCGGGTTCCGGTAAATTTCGTTTCTTCCTTCCTGCTGCAATCGCTGAATCGTTAAGTACAAGCTGTGTGTTTAGGGACGATAACTAAAGGGTTGTTGTCCTCCTAATGTCGCCCACCGAGCTCTTCCAGGGAACCATCGCTTTTATGACCCTGTGACTACATTATGAATGATCACTGAGAGACAATTGGCCAGGAACTTGAAGATTCAAGAACTAAGCTTCCTGCTGCTATTGGTGATGCGCAAATGAATATATTCTTGCAAAGAGCAGATTACATGGTATGTATGTGCTTATTTATTTGTAGGTAATTTTCAGCACTGATATCTATGGTCTGTAGGCATACGGGTGGCTCATGTACTCAATTCTGTGTTTAGTCAGGTGGCTGGAGCAACGATATCTTGAGAACTGGCGAACACTTGTCAGAGCTCTCAACCTCCAGTAGAACCTGGGGACTCTAAGTGTTTGGAAGCGGAGGATGGTACAATGTGCACGTAGACCACACCGCGCCACAGACTGACCAACAACTCGACTGAAAGACGACGCTACCGCTTGACCAATTATTTCCAGTAGACAGACCGTTGTGGATAATGCTCCATCGGAATCTGAGAGGCGACGTCTTAGAACAGTGAGGGCAAGTTGCGTGTTTCGTAACGTGCAGCCCTACGAATTAATTGTACCCGAGAGCCGTATCAATCGGGGTCGCCCGAGAAGCGATCTTTGGCAATCCTCCCTGGTGACTAGTGTTCTCGATGTGGCGGTAGTATACATTGGTTCCATGCGATAAGGGGCGAGTGCCGTATGGGCCGGTATATGATGCCTCTGATAACAAAAAAGAGGAGTAATTTTGTTTATTAGGTTCCTTTGGGGCTGATCATGAGGCGGTGAGGGTTGAAATGTTATACGTAGGCCTAGGTACGTATACCGTTAAATTTGTGTCCTTTTTGTCGTAACCGGACCTTAAAATGCACAAAAGTGAGGAGGTGATGACGGTACAAGACGTCCCTCTATCTAGTCTCGTAGTGTGCTTCCCAGCGCTCGATACTACGTACCCATCTAGAGTAAGACCTCAATCTACTTAGGTGCTAATCCTAAACCACAAACACGTGATGACATACCCCTCATCATGCGCAATTGAAAGTGCTGTGAATTTAAATTTCGAGTCTGGCACTAGGGAGTCTTTGGGTGTGTTAAACCCATCAGTACGAGCTATTCTAGTGCCCAAAGTGAATGTTTGAAATTCATGTGACGTCTGAAACGCTTCTACCTAAGCAAATTACCCTCTGGAAGTGGGTGTAGCTGTCAAAAACTGTATTCCGATAAATTTTCGGGCGAGCCTCTACATCACGATAACAACGACTGCCCAACTAATCTTTCGGAGGTGAGAATGTGACGTTTGGAACCAGCAACTCGACAATCGCAACCTGTTGTCTTGGGTTTGATTCCGCCAGTGTTGAAGAGTCAAGACTATCCAATTGGTTCAGTAAAATTCAAACCCCTTATAAAGCCAAAGTCTCTGTATGAGGCTTATACAAACCTTAGCTTCTTAAGGATGATAGTTAGGTTTTAGTTTATAAGGCTCAAACCTTTATATATAAATTTACCGTATGTACCCTTAAGGCACTTTAGATATATACTGAGTCACTATTCTGGAATCTTTCAAACCTCGCAAGTTCTTGCGAGATTAGAGAGGATCCAGGCTAACTGAGTCACTATAGGATTCACGGACCAAATTACATACGTCACAAAGTGTTGTACATTAAGAAAAAACTACATGACATCTCCCGCTGACTAGCTCGCTAGAAAACCTACGGATCAACATACAGCGCCTCCGCAAAGCCATACGACTTCCCACCGTGGAGCAACCGAAACTCCAACACCGCGCACTTTAAGCATACATGAACGTCCATATGTGCTTCCCGAAACTTTTTTCCTGTAATCTCAGCGGTCTGTGCAGGCGCTTCATTTATCTTGGAGTAGGGTATTTTATATGGGATTCGACAAAGTATCTTCACTTTATTTGGGTCATATCTCGTTGGGGGAGTGTATTCCTGGCTATACAATAAGACATCTTCGAACTTACGGTCGCCGAGACGGCGCCAGAACTCAGTTTTCACGTTGTAGTAATACTGAAGAGGGAGCGTACGTCCTTCGGTAATGGTTTCACCCTATACATGCTATTAGAACTGATTCACTTTAGGCTTAATCATACCAAGAGAATACATACCCGTTTCAGCAACCAATGCATCTGGTTTTTGGCGCAGGAAATCCCCTTAAATTTGTCAAAGAATCTGTCCTCTATTCTATGTTCCCCATCCTTAAAGGGGACATTGATGATCAGCCCATAGCTGCAGCGCGCAATTCGTGACTTGATGGTGGTTCCTAACACCAAGTTCACAGATCCGATCTGCTGAGTATTTCGACGTGCACGGTGATAGTCCGATCCCCAGATTGTGGCACCGCGACACACGGCTGATGTCCTAATCTAAATCAGCGATTACTCAATAGTATGGGGCGGATATTCGTACGCCTGAGGCTCCTGGATAATTTTTATTTTGGAGTGCGAATTGGCTATTCGGAGATGATCATATAAATACTTGCTCTCTCCAAACCCGCCAACCAGTAATATGGCCTATTAAACACTCGTCCATTAGACCTATTTTGGTTATTGCAATTGGAGCAGCTGGGGCATACCTTCGGTAGAACCCTGCTCTCTTCCATCTGTATGATCTGCCGCTCCACAAGTCCTTGTATTTTAAGACATACGACATCGAAGACTGCAGTCAGAGAGTTCGTTCTGATTTGAATCGTATCGTCCTCGATGCCCTTTTCGGGATCGTCTTCGACTCCTCGCAGGTCCACGGACCACAGATCGTCCTCTCTCGCCTGCTTGCTGAAGTTGCGTTTGATTTGATGCTCAAAATCCTCAATCATCCTCCTCTTCGCCGATGCCTTTATGCGGCTATATACGTCTTCTCCTACCAGCGTAGTGATGTGCTGGTGAAATGCGAGGTCAAGGAAAATGGAGCCACAAAGGTCACCTACGAAAGTACCATCAGTGAATCAAAATTTGCATTAGAAAACCGTATACTCACCATCACCAACAGCACATTCCGCAAGTCTCAGAGGGTTTAGTTCATCAACCCGGTAACTTATTAGATCCTTCACCAATGGTATGAGTCCCGATGACTATCGACGTATAAGTTATGATTCACTCACCACGGTTCCGCCACCAGCTAATACCAGACGGTCTGAGCATATGATACTGTGCGTGCATACTATGTGGGGCATGAGGACTCACCATCACACACAACAAAACCATCACCCACCTAAGTTGCAATCAGTTAGCACAAACAAGCCAAGAGGATGCAATTTTGCGCACCTTCAATTCCTCGAGATCGTTTTTCTCATTCAATACGGCGATCGCGGCAGCTTCTGGCTCCGTGACCAACTCAATCTTGCCTGGGATACCAGCCGCTCGTGCTGCCTTAAGCGTTTTATCCTTTCCAGAATCAGACCATACAGCTGGAACCGTGAGTATAACCTTGACGTTATAATCTTCTTGAAAGTTATCGCCCTTCCTTCTCTTCAAATGTTCCACGGTATACTTCCAGAGGCAGCTCAAGTAGTCGTTTACAACGTCCTCTGGTGTCTTTTTGAGGCGTTCCAGATCTGCGTTCGCGAACTTAACCTGCTTGGTGTCTGTATAGTATTTGTGTGACGGCTCAAGGAGAATCTTCATCCAGCGGAACTTGAAGGAATTTGGGTCATGGCTAACTTCAAAGCCCCACCCGGAAATCTCGCCGGTGCTGGTATACGAAATCGCAGACGGAACTTTGTCGTTATTTGGATTACGGGAATGTGGATGAGGCCAATCGTTGATGACACTAACGATATTCCTACCACCCCTCCCATTTACCACTACGGTCCACGATACGCCCGAAAACTGGTTGGAAAGCACTAGTTAGCCCAAATTTCTGGTGTAAAATACTTCAACTCACTGTAGTCCCAAAATCGATCCCGATGATAATATCAGGCATTGCGGATATCAATCGCGAAAGTTTTCAGCACAGAGTAGACACAGTTTCAAGTGCTAGATAGTAGGCAGTATTGGAATAGAGCATATGAAGAATAATAAGAAGATCTGGGGTAGGTTTACTACCGGGGTACATGCCCAATCCCAAAACTAGGTTCTACAGCCCGTGAGTCAGTATCTTCAGCTGCACAGCCTGTTCAAAATACCAGGATTAATCCATTTGTCTGTTTTACCTGGTGTGGGGTCCTCATGCGCAACAAAACTGGTGGCGCAATGTTCATATTAAGAGCGGCTATTGCATGAGGCGACATGTTTTATCTGCTTATTTCTTTAGATCTTCAGTTTTTGGGCGCACGTCAAGTAGCACTTATTACTGGAGATAGCGTTCATCACCGCTGTGCTGTTTTAGTCGGGGAAAAGCCTCCGGCGTACAAACAAACATTTGGCTGCGCTTCTGAGGTTAAGATTGCTCTCAAGACAGTGATTAATTTCCCCAGAACCTGAAATGTGCGCCTCACCCAATGATTAGAAAACGCACCTTAAAAATGGTAGGCCTAGAGAGTGAGGCTTCGATCATTCTCCATTGCTGCACACGCGCGCCCTGTAACTCTAAACCAATAGAGCCTCCGCGATAGCCCAGTCAGGTGAGTGATTTAATGCATCAATGAATGGTCTTCTCATCAGATAGGTGCAATGCACGGTGCTCGATTAAGCGCACAGATCAGAGATCTAGAGAACAAAAACACGGCAAGGCCGACTCAAGCTGATCAGCTGAGAATTCGAAGTTGGACTCAGATGCGATATTGAAAAAGCAATACGAAGCCGAAAGACATTTTTTCCTTCCGACTAATAATTGGCTCGACCCGGCCTTCTACTTTAACTTTTCAAATATAAAAAACTGCGTGTATCGCTACTACCTATATGGTCTAGAAGCCCCCAAATTTTAACAGAACAGTGAGCACAGAAATTCTAGTCTATTGACACTTAAGGTACGATCTATCGTCCACAAGACACGGATAAATGCTTTCATTATTACTGACAACAGCATATTTTTTTCAGATAGTACTAGTAGTACTGCGGCAATATGAGCAGCAGCACTTATGAACTGCATAGTAGTACACGTCCAGTTGAGGGCTTTGGCATCGCTGAAGAGGGAAAATATACGAGTATGATTTTGGGTAGGTTGCTCTGGTGGCCAATACGAAGTGTCTGAGTCCTGAGGATTGCTATAGTGATGGGAGTCACTGGCGCAGGGAAGAGCTACTTCATCAACAAGCTTGTGGGAAAACCAGTGGCCAATACTTCGGATCGTTTAAATTCGTGTAAGTATCTCGGCTTTTGAAAATACTGCAACATAACTGTTCTGGCTACCAATATTTTGACTGCTAATTAACTGTAGGCACCAGTACTTGTCAAGCGGTTCTCACCCAAATTGGCAAAACAAAAACCATTCTTGTGGACACCCCAGGTTTTGATGATACTACGAAGTCGGACACAGAAATTTTGGATGATATAGCACGGCTATTGGCTGCCCAATATCAACTTGGGGTGTCTTTGAAGGGTATTGTATTCCTGCACCGTATCTCGGACAGTAGGTTTTCCGGTACCGCAGGTAAAACCCTCAACATGTTCCAAAAACTCTGCGGCAAAGGTGCTCTTTCAAACGTCATTCTTGTCACAACACGGTGGTCCGAGGTCGATGAATCGCTTGGCGCGGTCCGAGAAAAAGATTTGCGCAATCAGTTCTGGACGTTCATGCTCAACTGTGGTTCCACTATGGTCCGCTTCCTAGGAGACCGCGACTCGGCCCTGGGCATTGTTAGCCAGCTGCTCGGAAAATCTAATGTGGTGTTGGATATCCAGCGTGAGCTGGTAGATGAGCACAAACAGCTTCATGAGACTTCAGCAGGAGCAGTAGTGGATGATGAACTAGTAATGCTGAAGCAAAAAGCGACCGAGGAGCTTGAGCAAATCGAGGAGCTGCGCCGCTCATTACAGGACTCGGATAGCCGAATGAGGGATGATATGCAACGACGTTGGTTAGAAGAGCAGAGAAGAGTAAAAGATGCTGATGAAATGGAGAAAAGGCTTCGTAGAGATATCTCCAAGGAGGTAAGGGAGGAGATTGGAAAGGGTGTTAAGAAGCAGAGGTATAGGGGCATCTTTCCTACGATTCTAGGCGTTTTAGGGATGTTTGTAGGATTGGATTATTCGATAGGCAGCGGTCTCGTTGATGGTCTGCAAAGTCTCATGGATTTGTATTGATGGAGGTAGTTGTTTGGAAGTCAAGATTGTCTTTAGCTAATTAATTTCTATGTGGCAATAAGACGATAATGCTATAAAAAGATGATGTTCTAGTGTGCTCCGCACAGGTACTTATTGAGTTGTGGATGCGTATACACAGAGCTCTTGTGGAGGAGCTACAGATTTGCTGCCTTGATATCCTTGGGCGGCTAGACTTCGCCTCGGAATGATATCGGCTAGTGCCTGCTCGCAAATAAGACACATGATTGGCAGAACGCCTTGCGTATACATATCTAGTACATAATAACACTGCTGGGGATATATGTATTAAAATGGCCAGAGCTATGTTTAGAATAGTCTGTCAGACGGCTTGGTAGGATTTTGCGGCGAGCCCCAGAAACAAAAGACGTCAACAGAAGTAGCTGCTCTCGTGCCCAGACTTGTTCACCAAACGAGCTTGCAAAACAAGCGAAAAAAGAACGTCTAGTATACGAGAGTACGAAGTAGCTCTACCCTAATTTCTAAATTAACAATTGCCTTTCCTTTTCGGGTAATGTCCTAAATCAAATGTCACTGTTAGAGGCGTCTCAAACCATATGCGATTTGTTCAAGCTACCTCGCTCCCAGATCTTGTCGCCTGGCTGCTTTTTAAGCGTAACCGTTCGAATAAATTCGTTGTAAAAAAAAAGTAACGTCACTAACATGCATTCAACATCTGATGACGGTGGCGAAATAGGTTTAAAGACGTAAAACATAAGTAACCTTTTCTCGTGCCCAGCCTCCTGCGGCTGGGCACGAGAAAATAAGTAACCTCACTTATACTTACATGAGGCGAGACAGTAAGATTGCATAAATTTATAAATTCAGCCCCGCAACTCCGCTTTCTAACTAACGCTAGCTTTGCCTAAGAGCGGCTGAGCAATCCTAAACTTGTTGCTGCATAACTGCGGCTGGCTTTCAGCTAATCATAACATCGCGATCAATATTTCCAAGACGCGCAGTAAGACCAGCAGCCTTATCATGCATCTCACCGCCTCATCACGATCGATCCCTCTATTGTAATCGGGAGCGCCCGTTGAGTGGGTAACTGCTAGAACTCGCGCATGCGCATGTTTCCTTTCTAACCGACTCAATTTGTGTAGGACCATCCACTTCTGAACCAACATTCCTTCGGGTGAATCTTCATCTGCGAGACCACTATCACTCACGAACTCAACGCTCCACCGTTTCGTATTCCGGATACTTTAAAGATGTCCGTTCAGGAGCAACACGGTGATTCTGCTCCCGTAGATGTTTCAACCGGTGACACAGTCGACAAAAGACTGGAGGGAGATGTTGGAGATGTTGCGATTGACGAATCGCCGTCTACGCATTCGGATCGTCAAGATCGGTCTACCTCCAGTAACTCTCCTCCGGCACAACAGCCCGAAGTAGAGGATGTCGCCAGTGGAGGTGGGTATCTTAAGCACGTATTTGTTCAAACCCACCATAGTAACTGAGATCCTCTCAAGTTTGCCTCAATAAACCCAAACACACACATGCTCCGACAGATATTAATGCATCGGCTCAGATTCAGCCACCTGCGCAGCACGGTTCGACAAGGGAGAACCCGCAGACATTCAAGGCTCGTTACGGTGCCCGGGTACTCAGAAGAAAAGTGCCAGGTGACAGCAGCAGTCGGAATACTCGAACACAAGTCAAGACGCCTCCATCACGGCAGGTAATTCCGCCATACCCGCCAGCAAATGCCTCGGAGTCTCCGATGACCTATCGAAACAAGAAACACAATTGCCTCCCCTCAAAGGAACCACATGTGGGAGGTGACGTTGCTGTCGGTGGTTCGCATGGTTGCGACCAAGAAAACACCATAGAATGCCATGAGGCCTCTTCCACCGACTCTAGGTCTACAGCATCTGCATCACCTGAGCATCCAGAACACCATACTCGTACTCGTTCATACCCCGATAAGCCAGAAAAGGCTGGGAGGTCAACCACTGTATCCATTCTTAAGTTTATCTCGGGATCAAATAGCCGAGATACCAAAGACGAAGACATCTCTTACTACAAATGCAAGGCTCGCCGATACAAATCCAAACGAAAGAAGCTGCGAATACGTCTCGAGGGCACAGAGCGGGAGCTTGATAAGCTAAAAAAAGAGAACAAAGAGCTGAACGCAAAATTTAAAGTGTCCCATAACAACGAGATATCAATGGCAGACAACCTGAAAGTCACACAAAAAGTAGCTTCTGCACAGGAGCGACGTGCCAACGGTTTGGAGGTGGCGATACAAAACATGCAACTTTATGTGGGGCCCCAGGCAGATGACGAAGTATTGAAGGCAACATTTGGCGGGCAATTGACGGGCAAAGTCAGGACCTGGAGCGCAGCATTTGTCACCAATAACCAGCCCGCGGAAACTTATGTGCAAACCCTGCGAAATTCAGCGTATGCGATACTTTCCCCGATTGATCAAGCGCTGGAATTACTACGCGAGAAAAGGAAAAGGAGGTTGTTTGTTGAGGGGATGGTTGGATCTGTTTTAGCAAGCAATATATTCCGGACCGTGACCACTGAAGCGTCAATTAAACCCCAAAATCCAGTGCGCCCAACAGTGCTGGAATACTCCATGGATAAGTGTTTTGCTGAATCCATCAGCGTGATGGAACAAAATCTAACCAACGGTCTGTACATTCCACCACTTCATTTAATATCAAACAGAGAACCGTAATCTGATAGTAAATACCTTAGGCTTTGGCTCATGTATCACTCCTCTCGAGTTGAACAACTGGCGCGCCTTCACTGTCTCCCTTGCTTCCCGACTTTCGGATGGGGCCCCACATACGAATTTCCTCCGCCCATCCATAGACGAACTTCTAGTCATGCTCCAGCCTTTGGCCAAACCTGATGTATCGACAGAGCGTCTTTTACAAAATCTTGAGTCGATCTTCCGTGTGGCCGCCGAACTTGCCTTTTTGTTGTATAGACAACGAGCTGACTGGATTGTCAAATATCCTTTCTCTAAAACTTGTGTATTTGACGGAAATACTATGGAGGACATTGACGATGATGAAGACGGCTCACACTCTGGAGTCGAGAAAGAATTCCCCAAGCAAATAGAGATTTTTGTGTTTCCGGGTCTATACAAAAGGGGGAATGCTGATGGTGAGGGTTATGACGTGGAGTCCTGTATGGTGAAGGCGAAGGTGCGGTGCGTAAGGTTCGGTTCGTGAAGAGGGGTGATTAATAGAAGATGGATATATTTATCAAGCATAACTTCTGAAGTATTAAAGATGTCCCATTGAAATTTCACCCATATTTTGTGAACAGTTTCTCGATGTGGTTAATTACAGGTCGTAGAAGTGCTCTTCTCTCATCCTCACAAGGTACTGATCGCGAAGAACACATCGAATGATATCTGGTGGAACTGGATATGCAAATGAAGATGCGAGAAATGCACGTTTGTTTGTTTGTAATCATTCTGTATTCAGCCGCTTGCGGCTATGATATACATATTCCTATAACATCCTCCCTACTCCAATGAGAGAAAATGCACGTGCACGCATATGAGGTCTACTTTAGTCGATCCTCTGTGAGGGGCGTCTGAGAGATTCGGGCCATTCACGACGAGCCCACGCTGTATTTGTCGTATAGTATCAAGGTTAAACTTCAGCATTGAATTATGTTTACTCTAAATTAATTACTATCAGTGGGCTAAAATGGCCTCACTTAGTAGAGCCGAGTAACAAGTCAATTGCATCTTTGCGTTTTTGATGGCATCGAACTACCACTGATCATGATTTAAATCAAGTAGCTGTCTCTATGAGAAAGATCGTAAGTTTGGCTAAATCCGGAATAAACCTCTGATAAATTCTGGTGAGCTGTGATCAAAAAAATAGCTAATACCATTGGAAATCCCACCCCTCCCTTCCCCGCCATGTCCCGAGTGATATAATATAATACTACAGTTACGGTCACATGTCTACTTCTTTTGCTGTGTTTGTCCATCTTTCCTTTCCCCATTCACACACATTGACGCAAACATAGACAGGAAATCGCTTGTTTCCGGGTCTTCCAGGGCATCTGGGGTACTAAGGACAAGTTAGTTAAAGTTAGTTATTATACTTCGCTCGTTGTCATTCCAAGATGAACATACAGTCCCCATTCCGTGATTATCTTCTGCTTCATAATCTTGCTTTTCCTGTCATGTTCCTCAAAATCTGCTTCGAGTCGTTCTTGGTATTCCACAAACTTGTCTTCCCAGTCGCTTGCAAACCCTCTCGCCAGTAGCTCAATAAGGGGCTGTACTAACTGCGGTGAGATATCATCATACTTTGCGTTGAAGTCCTTTTCAAACGACTCTCCCATGCGAGCCACAAGCACATCTCCACGCCAAAATAGTCGCTCCTCAAACTTCTCACCACGCTCGATCGACCTATCTATCGTAGCACGTACAACCGGTATCGAACGTATTGCTTCGTTGACCGGCAGATCGGGATTCCGGCTGTAGTAAATGTTGTAATCCCCGTCCAACGCTGGGAGCGAGTTCTGTGAGACGCAAAGACGTTGCATTTTGCGGGTCTGGTAGTCGCTATTCCAGTAGGGGCTGAAATCTGCAGCAATACCGAGCCAACTATCGGGACGCTGTGTAGGCTTCGTGGTAGTATAATCGATACTGTGAGGGGCACTGCCGTTGGCTGGAAATCGAAGGCCTTTGTAGGTGGCTGTAGTAGAAGGTCCACCAGTCGAGGAGCCCCCGGCTTGAGTAGACTGACCTGTCGTAGTAGTCGATGGCCCGCTGTGTGAGGAGGCGCTGGCCCGAGAGCGCTGTGTGCCGCTGGGATTACCTGATGGATTGTGTTGTGTTTTGGGCTTCTTGGACGGTTTCTTCTTTTTGTTAGGCATGTCGTGAGTGATGGTAGGAGTGAACTGGCTAATGTTGCGAAACGCGGAGAGGTCGTACCCTGAGTGAAGTTGAGGAAACACGCAACATGTGCATGATCTACCCATTGGTGGAGGTAATTATGTGAATTTACGTCGCAAAGCTGCAAGTTGGCGCTGGATCAGGCGCTCCTGACGCATAATGATTCCCTTTGTAAACGACCGGCCGCAACAGATCGGAGGCAATCCTTGTCCGCACTCGTCACAGAGTAGAGAGCACCCAAATTCTTGCCTATCGTGTATGAATATATAGTAATTCCGTCACGATAAGTTAGGTCGGAGTAGCGCAGATCCAGTTAAACAAAGTAGTCTGCTCCTTAGGAAGACCTCGCTGTGATTAGGGGGTGTGCGCACGGCACGCCACTCATCTTCTGCCCAAGAAAACGTACTGCGATGAAATCATAATCCTAGAACCGTGAACAGAGACCAGGAGCTCAGGTGAGCAGAGGATTCCTCCAGATTCGGGACCAACACTCGTAAAAAATGTGAACCAATGAGATCAACCAAACTTTGAATGCTATGAGAAGGCATGGATGACGAATTCAATTGGGCTTGCTAAACGTATACCAACGATCGTCAGTCTAGGCTTTCAACCCTTACCACTCACTCCCTTCCTGCCGCTCTCCGGATACTACCGCGGAGCTATCTTCGACTTTCGGACTTGGGAGCTCGAGATTTCACGTTGTTTTCAACAGCCGAACAGCCGAGGATCTGTGACCATGCACTGGATCAGCAATACAGCCCATCTCACTATTTACGCTGCAAATAATGTGGCGGCGCTGTAGAATATCGGCATTTAGCCCTGTTCGCACGTGCAGATCGTAAGCAACTAGGTTACTCTAGTTTAGAGTTTAGATGCCGGCAACCGTCGGCCGAGCCTGCCAATGCGAATCCCTGCACTGTCCCCACAATCAACGTCTCTTCCATCATCTCTCACCCATGCGTCTGCAAAATGTCCAACAACGGTACAAGCGACCAACCCGAAAGCGAGTATGTGCCCTCACTCAGTAGTACTCCAGCTCCAGCGCGTCAGCGCACGACAACATTCGCACACTTTGGAAAAACCGCCGGTGATTACTGCACCACCTCATTCGCCACCGTCACAGCACCAGAACCACACAGAAATGATATCGCCAATGGCACACGCCGGACACTGCAAGAGCTGTATGCCATGGGCGCTCGTTAGTTAGACTAGCTAGCTACTGACAGGAAAAAAAGGAAATGGAAGGTCACGGCAAAGCTTCTGGCACTCAGGAATGGGTTGAGTGACAATGGGGTTAGGGAAACTGGTAGGTCTCTATCAGAGGGGGAGGCGGCGCTGATCTGTTGCAGTGACGGTGGTCAAGCCGCCTACGCGCGATGAGAAGGCGAGGGCATTGGAGATGGAGATGGAATCTATACGCGCTGAGGGCCGGCGCAAGCGGTAATGGGCGAGAGAAGGAATACTTAATATACCCGATTTATGAGTGATAATTTAATATATATTATCTATTGTTTGTTGATTACCAACCATTTTATTCCTTGAGTTGCTCTCGTAACGAACCAGTCTTCTGTTTTTCGTTTAAGACCGGCAGTTTGGGAGCGAGCTTGCGAGCGACGAAAACTCTGGAAACGAGAGCAGACCTTGGTCCCATTCACTGACTCTACCGAGAGGCGAAAATTCGTCTGGTTTGCGAGCGCTGCTGTGTCTCCTTAGTTGCAAGTGGAAGTTTACAATTCAAGTTGTCGGCGCTCGAGGATATCGTAGACAAAATTTCCAAGCGTCACTCGGACATCGACTCAGTTGCTGAAAAACATACTGTAACCACAAGTGAAGTTCATATGGCTTGGTGAAAATGACCGATTTAGTCTGCGTACAAAGCCAAAATAACAAGCTTCGTGCGCGTACCAAGGTTCCATGGCACCTAGTGCGGACGGGTGTCTTGGAGTGAATATGAGCTTGGATATACGGAGGAAGACGAAGAGATATGTAGGATGAAGCGGGGATAGGTATATTAGGCTCACTATGAATGACAGCAGAAAGGTTTTGCACCTCCCGGCATCTAATATTCGCTCGATGACAAGATGACCGTACCAACTGAGTATCGTACCGTCTTCAAATAACAATTTCCGAACCGCTTATCGGCACGGCTTATAACACACGACATATGAACCTCATCTGTGGTTACTATAGATCCCTTTACTTCCAACTTTCGAAGCTTTTCGCTCCTCATTTTGCAGATCCTATAAAGGGCATAGTTCTGGGAGGGTGTATCTGTTCTGCCAGCGTGTCGAGTGGGTGCACTTGTTTAGCCAGGGCGGGTGCATCTCTCATCCCCGCAACTGAATCCCCGCCATCCCCGCCGTGCATAACATTTCTCCCAACAAACCACCCGCCATACTATCTTTACAATTTTGACACCTGTTTGGCCGCTCTAATTGTGGAAAGAAGCCGCAGGGCCCTCGCAATAAAAACTCCCCATCCCCCAACACCCCGCCCTCTTCTCTTCTTTCTTCCCACAACTCTCACACTAAAACTCGCTTCCTGTTACCATCTTCGAAGCCTTTTCTTTCGCGTAGCATCTCTTCCAATCAATTCCGGCTGCTTTCTTCAGGATGTCCGATAACATCGATAAGACTTCCAATCCCTCCCTCAAGACTAGCGAGAAGCCTCGTCTCGACCTTAGCACTGTCCTCTCAGAACTTGAGACCAATCAAGCTGTCGGTAACGACAAGATTACTGGTAACGACAAGTCTATTTTTAGCGACTTCAAGGTTTGTTATTCTTCCTCCTTTGCTGTTCATGTTTCTAATTCTTCCTCCTAGGGTGTCAATGGCAACTTCGCTACACTCTCTTCTGAGTTGGTTCAAACCGACCTAGAAATCGAGAAGAACACTGGCTTCCCTCCTGAGCCTGGAAAAGTTTCTTCTTCTACCAACCAGGATGTTGGCCAGATCAACAAGAACAAAGTTGGTCCAATCACGATTCTTAGGAGGCCAGAGGCTTCCAGTGCTCCGACCATTTCTGGAAGCTTCAAACACTTCCAGAGTCACGTTGCTGCTGGATTCGCTTCCCTCTCATTCAAGGATGATGACAAGAAGGAAGATTTGTCCGATGAAGACTCCGACGACGACGAGGAGGAGGAGGAGGAGGAGGAGGAGGAGGACTCAGATGGATGGGACTTTAAGTGTGTGGGGTTGGATCACGACCCCGCGTGCCCCGATGAAGGGATTAGTCGCAAGTATTAAGCCTTTCCTTCTTTTCCTTCTTGTTCCTTTTCTCTTTTGAGAGTGTCTGATGCTTCTTCCTGTGCATTATCTACTCTGTCTGTTTCTTAGTAGTACTGAATTCGAATAATGCCTGCCTACTACACTGTATAGGTAACATTGGGTTATCTGAGCTGTCTGGGTTGTCGTAGTGATTTGTCCTGTCTTTCCATTATTCAATGATGACCTTCCAAGTAATCTATGTACAAATGCTCTGTTACAGCATCCCATATCCAACATCGCAACGTTTGGGTCTGTCTTGGGTCAGTGACTTTCGCTTCTATCGTTGCGTAATGAAAGGCAGAATTCCCTTGCCCACCTTCATAGATTGAAATCAAAGCTCCTAGGGCAGCCGCAGGTATGCTCTAGTGCTCTATTTGGCTATATTTTGTCCGTGAATCCCGCAGATGGCCAAGGGGTACAAAGCATGAGTGTCTAGTAGGCGTTCATAAACCTACTTCGCAAGCTTAGGCATTGTCACCAAGAATCCCGGTCACATTGCAGACGTCTGGAGATCTAGTATTTAGATTAAGTATGACATGTATTGCGTGTACACTACAACAGAGATAATCACAATTACACTACCAGAACAGATTTGTTAAGCCCAACAACAGAAGCAACCAAACCACAGTACTTAATATTCCATCACTTAATTCTGATTCCTTCTCCTGGGCATGTAGGGTCATGATCTATACTAATACACTTAAAGTCCTACCTTCGATATTACTTGTACAGCGTAGTAGGTATCGATTCGGATTCGTTTAGGTACTAAGAAAGTAGAGAACAGAGTAAAAATGAACCTCTGAAAAGGAAACAAATAAACAATACGAAGAGAAGCTTCGAATCTAATGCCTTCCTGTAATGCACTTTCCAGGGAACTCCTGATCGTGATCCAATCTAATAGACTTAAAATCCCATCCGTCGTCTCTGAATTAGTCATCGTCCAAGTCTTCCTTGAAGTTTGTATTATTCATCTGTTATGCCTTTTGCTAACATTTTCTCTCTAACATCTCGTCGAGGAACAGATGTTGCTTCGCTTTCCGGCAAGTTGTTACACGGAACTAGTAGTTGGGTAAAACAACAATAGAAACTAGCACTCAACAGCCCGCCTCTAACCAACAGCAATCTTTGAACACGAGCTTTGTTCATTTAGTTCGTCAAGATCGGTGTCCTCCAAGTAAAGTTAGCCAACCACTGCACGTCATGGCAAAGAATGGTCGGGTCCTTATGCGGAATTTTCTCTTGCGCCTCATGCAGTTCAAAACAGCAATACCTCCAATTATTAGACACTGGTTTCTCCGGTGCTCGCATCACTTGCAGTATTTTATTCAAGGTCGGTTTTGGTCGTAGACAGTGTTCTTAATCGACCGGGCCGAGCTTTTTGCAATGTGCTCTTTGGTGGAGGCCCTACCCTGTGCTAATAGCCGTTGGCAAAGACGTGGCTTGAGCCAGACCGACTTGTAGACGCTTAGGAACACTATTCATAGACCTTAAAGAGTAATGTCAGTAGATAATCATGCCGAATTCTGATTGCAGTACTCACGATATCGGCCGGTACAATTCTATGCTCCTTCGCAGCGCTCATAAAACCAATCATTCACGTATGCGGGGTGCGTTAGTATCGCGAGGATTCTATGCAGTTCCAAGATCTACTCTAATCTTATTAGCAACGGTCGGTCTAGCGTTAAAGTTACCAGAAGCGTACCGTTCTCAGCCTCGAATCTAGTGCCTCTAGACGATAAAAAAGGTAGATGCCCTAGTGAGATGACGCTTTACCACCACCTCTGTCGCAAACAACAGTTCTCACAATAAGGCCTGAGTTTGGTGCACTTCTTCCGCAGTAAGCTAGACTACCTTTACTGCGTCGCTTGTGGCTGATATTATGTGGGGTGCTGGGATGAGGGTGGGTGCAAACTTTCAAATGTATCGAGTACGACCCCATTTCGTCAGTAGCGAGCTGTCAAGGTAGATTGAAGATAGAGAGTCAACTCATAATTGGAGAAGTACTCAGCCACAGATTGCGGTGCTTAGGGCAGTGGGCTGCACTGGTGTATGACTCTATAGGTTACCTACCTTTGCAGGGTTGAGTTGGTGCACAAATTGTGCCGTTCCTGTATCATTCGTAGTCACTATTTATCACTCGAGGAACACAAGCAGCGTTGACATTTTGTCACTTTGAAACTCAACCCCTACTCCTTCCCGGTTCCGCTCAACTTTCTGCATAAACAAGGCTGGTGCCTGATATTCAACCCGTATGAGTGCGCATTTCCATTCTGTGTTTAAAAACATCGTTCTTCCCCACTTCTTGTATCTTGAGACAGTTCCTTCTTTTAAATGCGTTTTTGGCCGACTTACATTCGTTTTACAAAACCGAAATTTCTCGGCGCACATTCTTTCTCTCTTTTTTCATCCACTCCACATCAAAATAAATACGAAAATACCAACCTCGCTTCCCGATTTTACAGAACGCCGAGCTACATTCAAGAGCAATGTCCGACAATACTCCTTCCAGCCCCTCCAAAGACACCTGCTCCAAAGACACACCTCCTACCAACCCCTCTACCAACGAGACTCCCCCAACCAATCTCTCTACAAAGGATGCTCCTTCCAACAGTTCCACTATCGACATTCCTCTCCCCTCCGCCTCGGTCGGCATCCCCGCCCGCCGCCCACCTAACCTAGACCTCAACAAAGTCCTCGGCGAGCTTCGCTCCGATACTGAGACCAAGAACCCCCGTATCTCCAGGGTTTTTGGTCGTCGTCCTTCCGACCTCTCACGATCCTTAGCTTCCACCGCCTCAATGTCTTCAGGAATCTTGGGTCGTTCCCCCACCACTTCAAGCTCCACAGCGTCCAGGAAGACTTCGTTCGATGACCCCCTCGAGCGCGAGATGGCCAAGATGGGAATTACAAAGAAGACTTCGTTCTCAGCTGATCTTGTTCCAGCGATTTCTTCCAGCGGTTTGGCTAGTGCTAGGGTGTCGAAGAAGTCCGAACGTGGACTAGTTTCCAGGGAGCTTTCTTCTTCCGCCGGCAGTGTTGGAAAGAAGACTTCAGCCTCATTGTCTAGGGAACAGTCTTCTTCCTCTGCTCTCGAGCGTGAGTTGGCCAGGGTCGGACTTACCAAGAAGACTTCCTTCCAGGTTGATCGTGCCCCGGAGGCGTCTTCCAGCGGCTTGGCCGGTATTGGAATTTCCAAGAAGACCGATCGTGCCCCGGTTTCTAGGGAGATCTCTTCTTCCAGCATCCTCAGTTTGTCCAAGAAGACCTCCGCTTCCTTGTCCAGAAAGACTTCCGCCAACGTCCTTGAGCGTATCACCTCAGAAACCTCCGTCCAAAGCAAGGAATCCCACCACAGCCTTCGTAGCGCCTTCTTGCGTAAGGCCTCGTTCTTTGAGAAGGAGAAGGAAGAGTCTGAATCCGAGGATGACGACGAGGATTCGGATGATAGCGGATGGGATTTTAAGTGCATCGGTTTAGACCATGATCCCGCGTGCCCGGATGAGGGGATTAGTCGCAGATATTAAGGAAGGCGGGAAATGTCCAAAAGGCTCGGGAGGTAGGGAGATATGCTATATTACGATCTGATGAAACCGGAATCTGGGAAAGCTTTTCTGTTCTGCTGCTGTGTAACTTAGGTTAACGACTTAACGATTCGTCAAGCGTACTTAAGTATGTGTACTGTGTGATGGTAGCGTGAATATCGGCCAAATTATCCTAAGTGAAAGTCGTGATAGCCCCTAGAGCTTGTCATATGATAAAAGGTTGGTGGGATGTAGGCCAATATAGCCCATACTATTCTGATATCATAACTCCCAGGTGACGACCATCACATAACTAATTTGCTCAGTAAAGTACCATCTCCGAATCATAGAATATGATTTGTTACTAAAGATTGCGCCCCCTATCCAAATCCCCCGTCCTGCAGTGGATGCAGAGCCATTGGTACTCTCCCACCTCTGACTAAGCCAATAAATATATATCTTCCATTCGGAGGGTAGAGGTGTGCTTACTACGGCGGCCTTTTTGTCTGTGGTATGTGCAAATAAGGTTCTTACGTACGCATTACCAAGACAAAGAAGCGTGAGCCTTTAGACCAAAAAGATGCCCATTATTCATCGCTTAATACAAGTAAGGTTTAATCTAAGATTAGCTAGTTTTGCACAAAGCGTGAGTATTTTGTTTCAACATCTCCATCATATACACAATATTTCTGTGGTACGGTAAAGTTGCTGACAGGTGACCGTGGTGGTGTAAAATCGGGAGACAGCAGTGTCTTGCAACTAGCTGCGCTGGTTTGTTGTAATGACCTCGTTGGTGCCAAAAAGCCCGGAGATCTTGAGTAAAGATGATGCAGGAATACTTGCTAATAGTACAATAAGTGGTCAGTTGTAGCCTAACTCGCTCTAGTATCTGCTCTCGTGCCCAGAGATTTCGTCGGTCGGCTAGCTGTCTGCTGATTTTCGAGCGCATCTAGTACTCTTATATTAGCATATACTTACGGGCAAAAAGGCAGCCGTACTTACGTTCTGCGGCTGCGTTTCATTCAGGTTTTTAGATTTAAAGCGCTCAAAATGCTTATGCAAAAACCATTTCAGCGTACAAAACCTCCGCTCTAAATAAACAAACATTAAAATATGTACATATCCCACCCTGATGTTAGCTCGTACGATAGGGATGGCGTTCACGCTCCGGGAGTAATAGCACAGGCCGCTCCTCGCTGCCCCTAAGAATACGCCAACCTGGAGGCCTAGTTGAGACGATATCAGCCTCATCATCACTCTCCTCCCCATCGTCCTGGGTACAAAGCAACCCCTCCACCTCCATCTTCAACCCACACACAACCTTCCTCACCTCCTTCCGCCTCCTCCCCACCTTGCTTTCCAACCTCGCCATCTCCTCCTCCACCTCCCTCTTTTTCATCTCCAAAAACTCTAACCTTTTCCTATCTTTAACCTCCTCCTCCTCCCCCTCCTTCCGCCGATCCAACCATGCCCCCACCACACCCCGCAACTCCCGTACCTTCACCACCGTCTCTGCATTCTCTAACATCCTCACGGCTGCTTCCGCCACATCAATAAGCTCATACATCTTCGCTTCTGTCAATGGGATGCGGTGCACAGCGACGTGCCGGATCTCGTTGATGCTCTTCAGTGCAGCTGTATCGTTGCGGATGGCAGGGATCTTGTGAGTGTATACATGTAGCTCGGCGGCTGAGGGGGTGCCCCAGCATTTCTCGCGGAGGATGTGCGGGTGGTGGGTGGAGAGGTAGCGGTGGCAGGCGCATTCGAGAAAAGACTGGAGGGGGGGGAGGATTGCGTGTTGGAGGGGGTATGGGAGTGTGGGGGTTGTTGGGGGTGGAGGGGTGGAGGAGGGTGAGGGAGTGGTTGTTGTGGAGGGCGCGGAGGGCGGCGAATCAGCAGCAGTAGTAGTAGTCGTAGTATTTGTAGTTGCAGCAGCCGTACCTGTAATATTCGCTGCTGTTGCAGCTGTAGTTGTAGTACTCGTAGCAGTTGCCGCCGCCGCCCTACTCGCCTCCGAGCCCTTCTCCGTAGTAGTCGTACCCGTAGCCGTTGCCGCCGTCCCCGCCTCCGACCCCTTCTCCGACACCGCGGTGGCTATCCTGTTCAGCTTCTCCTCCCTCACTCTCGTTTCCATCTCCACCAACTTCTCCCTATGCCCGGGAAACGACGTGATAACATCCTGCAACGTCCCAACCTTAGCGCGCTCATCCAGCTCGCACGCAAGCCCCGATTTCAGTAATTCCCCCAGTCTCTCCAGGACTTGCTGTTTCGAAAATATCCCGTTACCGCGAAGATCAACTACATCCGGAAGCACAGCCCGGCAGAGCCCTGGCAGCTGCTTGCGCCCCACGAATTGGCCGTTTGCTGAGAGCGCGAAGCTGGCGGCGAGGGAGCGCACGAAGGTGTCAAAGTTCATGGTGGATATGAGAGAGGAAGAAGGGAGGTGGTGGGCGAGGCTGTATTTATGGGATGACGTTGGGTGTGACACAAGCTGGGCGAATCGTCGCTGTGCGTTTGAAACAGTCCACCCCAGGCACAGCTGGTGCATGGCGGCTATTAATAGACTTGAGTGTTCCTGCGTGGCGGGTAAGTGCGTGCTGTCACACATGCACTTCGCCCGATAGATTCAGGTACGGATTTCAGTGCTCGATTCCGGGCGCAGGAGGCGCTGGCGAGGAATGTGGCGCGGTGAAGTTGAAACACAGAGTGTTGAATGGACCTAGTGGAAACATCATGAGCCCGCTATTTGAAGCTCACAGGGGTGGAGCGACGGTGATTTGTTGTATGCGGGGCCGTTAGACGGCGGTGGGGTGTGGTGCTTGTGATATAGTATGATTGTATGTGAGGTGCTGGTAGTTGGGGTTGGTGTGATGCCATGCAAAATCACCCATACAAATTGCGGTATCGACTCAACGCTACACCGTCGAAACTAAGGTCAGTCCTACTCTAAATAAGGGACCTCACGCCGCCATTTTGCCGACTTAATCTCCGAACCCTACATATCATACTCCGAGACTATTACCGACTCCTACCAACTCGTTTCCGAACCGAACTTTTGGACTAGCTGTACCGCAAAAACGGTTCTCTGGACTAGTACCTGAAGCGGTTGGATGCTATTCCAACGATTTCAATACCACAAGAATCGAGAAGCTAGCTTTGAAGACCAGTCTCAAACCGAGTGCCATGAGGAACGCTAATGCCCCTTTCTTCATCAAATTTTAACAATGAGATAGAAACGGAAAGAATCAAATCGTCGAAAAGAACCCGAGAAACGAAACGTACTTAGCCGAGTCACTACGTATGCTCCAGATTAGCGAAAGACAGCTTAGGCTACTGTATTCGACTGCAGCAATCTTCCAATACAAACACTACCCCACAAGCCGCTCACGGCCCATCCCCAACCCATGGCACCGGTATGTCTACTGGTACTTCCTACTCTCTCCCATAAGCTGACAATACACAGAAGGTGAAGAACTTCTAGGTCAACTCCCACTCGGCTCGTCCCGAGTTTCCAATGTATCGACTTGAAGTAGAGACAATCAACTCCAACAATATCAACGAATACCACGCATTCGCGCGCGTTCCTAGAATACAATCCTACACTGGTAGGCATACGCAAGTTTATGGAGGCTATATACTTCTTCTATAGTGCGAGACCATTTATTCCTAACTGTCAGTTCCCCGTAATCAATAATCGTGGTCTTTGGTTCTCGTGATTATTCGATTTATAGAATGCAGTAAGGGGAAACTTCATTTTTAGGTCTCGGTTGGTGTTCGGTAGTGCTGCGTAGACAGCTCAAAGACGTCGATGCTAGAACCACTTCCGATATCCACTGGCCCAGGGGGTGAGAAAACACTTAAGTGTATCAAGGAGGTGGATTAAGGTCAAAAAGGTAGGATGAGGGAGAAAGGAGGTGATAACTTGAAGGCTAATGGGTGAATAGGGAAGTGAGAACTTCGTGCCGCCAAAGAATGTGAAGTAGGAAGAGGGAGCGGAAGGGAGGAGGGAGGAAGGACGAAGCCACGGAAGTTGTCGATCCCGGACTCATGGAGCCTTCCGGGGTCGCTGCGCTATGGATACAGAACTCGAAGAGCTACAAAAAAAATGTTGAGCTCCTGCGCCTGAAAATACTGCCAGAAATGAAGAGAGCGACAAAGAATATGAAAAGCAGATGTTGGATTGGATTCCACTGTTGACTTCAAATTGGAATCTAGAATGAACCATGACACCTAGAGTGGATACTGGAATGGACATGGAATGGAACCTCCTTCTGACCTCTCCGCTAGATTTATTCCAAGTCCTGAGTATAGAGCCCACAGGGACATCTCTCAGGACTTTACCAACTCAATCCAGATTTCAATTCAATGTATAGGAATTACTCACATTTCTATAGCATACTTGTTTGAGCGATTCAAACAGCATGTCGACATGTTTCTTCCGGGATACCGCCAGATACATACCTAGGAGCTGAAACATTTCAAGATACGCAAGAACAACTTTAAGTTGCAGACAGAAAATGCTTCTAGCGTCTTCTTAAATCTCAGCACCTTCTTCCAACTCCATGTCCTCCCTCTCGCTTGTGGATTCCCTGAAGTTGAGGAGTTCCAAAAGTCCGGAGTTCAAGTCTTGTTCTGAGCAATGCTCGATAAGGGCTTGTTACGGGGAAAGGACATCGCCACTACAGTCGCCACAGAATCATATTGCAATATCGAAGAAGCCCATCCGTATTCTAAGGCACGAAACGGTTGGATACATGCCCGGCAGTACTTCAGAGAGGGATAAACAAGTTGAAAAATGTAAAAAGGCTGCTGATAAAAAATCTATGGATTCAAGTCGTCTAAAGTCCATTCTAGATGAGCAATCTGGCATCAAGAAGTCTGATGGTTCACCCCAAAAGAACATCTTAAAACCCGTCAGACGAGTCGTATCTGAACCTGTACCTTGGTGGTGGGCGCTAAGGGGCGGAGGAAGCTTACACCGCTATCAGGGTCTATTCACTGGGGGATGAACTTGGACAAGGAGATGTGATAACACTGGAATTTATCATTGATGTCCTTGGTATCCTTAATTTACACTCGGCCCAGTTTCTATAAGAGTTTGTTGTCTAACGATGATTTGAGATAATTTCAATTACTCAGAGCAACCTGGCTGAGTACAACCCTCATTCGTTTGCCGTTGCATTGATTTCATTGTATGACATTGCTAGGATCGTCCACTATCTGCCTCCTCCCCAAATTAATTGTTTGATAGAAACGTGTATTGTATTATCGATAGTGTAAATACGTATCCTAAAGCCTCTCTAGATCTTGAATAGTCTAGCTAAATTGTAGAATAGTGATGAAATTGCTTCTATGGATACAATCGAGATTTCGAGGTCGGATCATGGAACGACAGATGAATTACTGGGCAGCTGCCCTAGAGGCATGCGCAGAGATGATGGTGGAATGAATCACTGGATTCAGAACAGGAAAATCACCTTGATTTCATTCGGGGCCCAGGGGTAGATAGAGTACAACGTCTGAATACCGGGACAAGAGCAAAGTCCAAGACAAGAGGTAAAGAAGCTAAGGATATCAGTGATCAGTTCCAGTGCTGTTACATCTCCTTTTCTAAGTTCATCCTAGCCTCATCTCTATTGCCTACATCCCATCACGCCTCACCACCGGGCCCCGCCACCCACCTCAGCACCTAAAGTGAGCTTCTTGAGTGAGGTACCAACGAAATGAGTGGCTTACTGGACATCCTCTCAACCTACTTAGGACTTGTTGTGCTAAGGTTTCGTTGGAATCTTCAGGAAAGTCGTTCGAACAGGTGAGGTGTGTCGGCGAGAATCAGAAACATAGCAACAGTCAAACCGAAGCATCGAACACTCCACTAGAAGCGTTAGAGTGAGTTACTTGCAAGTGAGTGAAGAGGGAAGTAATTACGGGATGCTTTCGGTAGTTAGGACTCAAAGACTGATATGGTTATAGTTGCACCAATGTACTCTACGCGTTTGCCACCACTACCATCTCCGAGCTTTTAAATTCGTTGTGGCTCAAGACCCTACCCAATGTCCTGGGTTGTTACAACTACCTATCACTGTTCCGGTGATAAAAATACCTGGGTACTCCTATGTAAAATGCAACGCGAGAACGTCGAGTTCCAACAGCAGTCTATCTCGATTGCTATTATCAGTGTTCCTACCTTAGGTATTTGCGGGTATATTTGCTGCTATCTCTTTGCCACACCTCGCTGGTGACCTTGCGCTAACGTTTGAGGTTTTGATCTACGGCTGTTTATGTAGGGCAGTTCATTGTCAAAATTCCGGATGCTTGGGCTGCTTGCGGAGGGATAGACATGGGTTGATGGATGATGGGCCCCTGTATCTCTTGAATATGGCATCTAATCACTCGTAGCATATCAACATGATTAAAGAAAGAGCCTTAATTTTGTAGCCCTTAACAAATCCCGATTGCAAAGCCCAATGTGTATCGCACACGTAAATGTAAAACCCAATAATAACAAAACCAACTCTAACTCCCATGCCCTTCATCCATCTATCCCTTAAGCTCGTTATACGCCACCACCACCAATTTACTCTCGTCCCCTCCCTTCTTGAACCCGAGTACATCCTCAATCACCTCCTCCAGTCCCTTCTCTTTAATATCCTTCTTCAACTGTACACTCTGATTATCCTCGGGATTATCATATAACAAGCACGCGGCGATAGCTTTAAGAAGATTCGTCTTCGGTAGCCCAAACTCATCCGCCATCTTTGCTGGTCCGACGAGGCGGTCGGCGGGGCCAAGCTTTCGCACCGGCTCGCGGCCGACACGTGCGACGTCGTCTTTGATGTACGGGTTACGGAAGCGGTTCATGATCTTCTCGATGTACTTTGCGTGTTCTTCGGGAGAGAATCCGTGCTTTTTGCATAGCGCATCGCCGGATTCTTTCATAGCGCCGTAGACTATTGCGGCAATACCCTCATCTTTCAAAGCCTCGTCAACGGTTTTGTACCCCTTCAGGTAGCCGAGGTAGGCCGTTGTTGCGTGGCCGCAGTTGAGGGTGAAGAGTTTGCGCTGTACGTAGGCAACGAGGTTGTCGGTGAGCTTCATGCCGCCGATTTCGGGGCGGGGACCCTTGAATGCGGGTTCTTCAACGATCCATTCGTAAAATGCTTCCACTCCGACGGAGAGGATGTTGTCGTCTTCGCCGGGGGTGAAGGGGGGGACGATACGATCGACGGCGCAGTTGGGGAAGCCGACGTATTTGTCGAGGTACTCATTGTCTTCGGATGTGACGAGGTATTTTAGGATTTCGTCGCGGAGGTGGCCGGAGGCGCCGGTCATGTTCTCGCATGCGATGATGTTGAGGTATTTCTTCCCTGCCTTTTTCCGCTCGACGATTCCGTTGGCGAGAGAACGCGAGATGATCCGTAGGACGTTGGGGCCAACGGCAGTTGTGATGATGTCGGCATCGAGGATGGCTTTGTTTAGTGCCACTGGGTCGTTGGAGAGAACGCCCGAGACATTGGTGATCTTTTTCCTTGGCTCTTCGGGGTCGACGTCCTGGATCGTAATCGTGTACTCCTTGTACTTGTTGAGTGCCGTGATCAGCTTATCGACGACATCTGCGAAGGTGACGTGGTAGCCCGAGTCTGAGAGGAGTGCGCCGATGAAGCCTCGGCCGATGTTGCCGGCGCCGAAGTGGAGGGCGTTTTTGGTCATGGTGCTGATGGTGGTGAGTGGGATGTTTGTATGTGGAGAAACAAGCGGGAGAGGAAGCTTACTTATGGTGTTGCGTTTTTGGATCGTTTGAGGCGGGGATTTACGGGGTGGTGTTGTAGCTGCAGAAACCGTCGTATCAGCAAACGTTGTATGGTCCGAATCCAGCCGGCGCGTACGGACGTGAAGGGTGTGGTTGTTGAGGGAATTTAGTGTATAAGATCTGTGAGGACGATGTGGAGGGGCTAATGTAGTGGTGTGCGGGGTATTTGGTTAACTATCACAAGCGACAGAAAGTGTTAGCCACAGTGGGTCCCTTAATATAGATATGGAAGGGTCGAGGCGCTGGCTGGGGCATACACGATGAGATGGAGAAGCATTGGTGGGTGTCGGCAGATAGAGCAGTTGGAGGCAGAGGAGGAGAGAATGAGAGGTATAAGATGAGAGTGGAGATGAGTGCGGAGACGAGATTTAATGAGGGGCAGACGCGGGGTTCTTGCATGATGCAGTCAATAAGTACACAGCAGCCATGCGACGTCACACCGACGATCAAGCAAGGCAGTTAGCGCGAAGTGCGTCCGATTCCGCGGGTCTTGTCGAAACTCCGGCTTTCGGAAGCTCCTCCCGGTCCGCACCGCTCTTTGTTTGTTCCGATGCATCGCAAAGGAAAAATTAAAATCCCTCTCTGCCGACCCTCTCACTCTCAGTACGAGCTTGGTAGCCTCCCTCGCGTCTAGATCCCACCACCCACGCACTCACTACCCGTCGCATTGCTTCTTCCTCTCAGCTCCATCCCAACATCGTGAAAAATACGACCAGTCGGCGATATCAAAGGTGGGACGGCGGAAGTACTTATCTATGAGACGATTCTTTGACCAGTTTCTCCGGAACGTGGGGCAAACGAGACAACTTTTGGAGTGCAAACAAACCGGGTTTCGTCGGTGGGAGCCAGTTGGATAACGGAATGGCGTGGGGCTCGGCAACCCTATTCCATTTCTAGAACATCGCTCGAACGCAGGCAACAATTTTCGGGTACATCCATTGACAGCCTACAATTGAAAATTGGTATATTCCACCCCATCCAGTCAAACACCCCACGACCAACCCCGACAAAGACATTGCCCATTTCGGCCCGCGGGGCGCAAAGACGATGTAATAGCGTGCATAATACGGTGCTGCTCCAGGTGACGATCCACGGTAGCTGAGCTCCGGTGTTCTGCATGATAGGTAAACCTCAGATAAAGACATCGTCGTTTCAGGGCGATGCGACCTGCACCGGGAGACGATCCACCGAGGTACTTTGGTAGCTGAGCTCCAGTGTTTTGGCCATGAAATTTGTCGAGGTTACTATTGTGGAGCGTTTTTGGGACTTCTGTACCAGGTAAATCTCGATGATGCACGGATAGATATTGATCTAATTCATTGTGGATTGGAGGTCTGAGTGGTACTTAAGTAGTGATCCCTAGATGAGGATTTCGCGACGATCAAACCGTGCTGGGGATACTGTTGACACATTGCCTGGAGATGTTCCAGATGCATTGGAGTCTGTGTTTGATGCATGCAGGTTACGCCAAGCTAAATGCATACAATCGAGCAAACAATGGGTGCGTGGAGTCCCTTGTTCCTGAAAATTTGTAACGTAATGGCTCGGAGCCTGCGAACAGGATTTGTACGTCTCCTCACCCAAAGCCCGCTTATCGTCAAAACATAACGAATCGCAACGCCTTCCCCCAACCAGCTCGTCACCAACTTTCCTCTTCACTCCTCACGCAAAGAGCCGCATATTCCCGCACCCACAACACAATCACCGCACTCGACACAATATTCTGGCCACGCATGGCGTCTAAACTTCTCTCCCAGCCAACCCAGCTCCTTCAGTATCGCCAGCTCGCTTTCAAGCCGGGACTCGACTGCATCAAGGAAGATGGTGATACAGCGCTACAGTGAGTTGAGGATGCGTAGTGGAATCGCGATAATGGGAGGCGTTGCTGGAAGAAGCGCTGCTTGTTACAGAGGCAGAACAGCAGTCGTTACCAGTGTTGATGGACTTTATGCGCTGTGAAAGTGGCAATGTTAACGAGATAATCGACGTCTTTACCGTAGTGCGCGAGGAGAGGACCGTGCTCAACTAACTTCCTAATGTCACGTCATGTGCTAAGGATATTACAGACAAGATCCGGTCCGAGCCACTGCTTGTTGGCACAATGTCACGTCAGATGCAAAGGGGTATTGTCTGCCAGTACTGGATCCAAGATGGTGGTTTGCATGGAATACCGTGGCAATCGTTTGCCTTGCTCAATGGCGTTATTGAAAGATCTGGAATGCTGCTGGCACCGATATGTTTTTGGGATGCCTACTCAAGTAGGTCTCACCCTGAAATGCGGAGTGAGTTCATGATCAGAGTCGCACAATTCCTGTGACGACGTAGGGTTCAGTATCTGGCATGGGACAGGGAGATTATTCAACGAATGTATCCCGTATATAGGCCGTATAATCTGGCAGCATTCGGTTTATTTGTACCGTCGCAGGACACTAGATTCGTTACTTCTATTTGTCCACTGTCAGTCGTGCTGACTTCAATGCAAATTCACAACTTCCGGGCGAATAAAACGGTGCCATTGGGGTTGCATATGCCACCTATGGCGCTACAATAAAACCGGATATTATACAGAGAGTACCTTATCGATACTAGCAAGTATGCTGTGCTACGTAGTATTTGTAGATCTATTTCGCTCAGCCTTGCGGAGGCAGCAAGGGTTCACGCTAAGTGCACTCGATATTACTATCTGGTCGATACCGCAAGAGTATTGAATAATAGCCAACATACCATCAGTTCACCATGTCCTCTGCATTTACTGTATCATGCTCAGAGTTTGAGTTCCATGCCAAGCCACTGATCACATCTCGTAGTTGAGCCTCGCCCTCCTTTTGCAATTGGCTCAACCCGCCGAAGCCCACCAACGCGACCTTTTCCCGGAGCAAACACCAAACCGCAAACCTTGGGAGGACAATGGCTCATCCATTAGTTGACTTTACAATCCGGCAGCCGATTCTGGCCGTGATCGATGGCCCAAAGCCACAGATTCCTGTCTGGCGCGCTTGCGACAGGTGCCGCCGTCTACGCGTAAGTTTCGCTCGCACTCTGCGCATCCCCACTCCACTTCTCCGCATGCATCCACAATGCTGGAGCTCAACCCCATCGTCCCCCCGCACCTTGCTAACTCCCCTTGCGAATGTAAACAGCGTAAATGTATCCACAAGGCCCCTATGCTCCTGCCGCTAAAGGCTGACGGACCCGGCGCGACCGTGAGACCGATCGAGGGATACCCGCTCGCTGCGCCGCCGTTCGGGAGACAGCCGAAGCCACGTGCGCTGAGGAAGCGAGTGACGAAGAAGAAGGAGCCAGCACCAACGCCGGTGAGGCGTGCAAGGAGGAGGAGTAAACGGAAGATGATGGATAGTGACGAGGAGGAGGAGGAGGCGGTAGAGACGGAAGAGGAGGAGGATGAGACAGACTACAGTTTTGAGGATAGCGAAGAGGAGACAGATTCTCCGTCGCAGGCGGCGGAGGGTGTGGAGGAGGAGAGTCAACAGGAAGAGGAGGTAGCGGAGGAGACGGAGGAGGAAGAAGAAGCGGAGAAACAGCAATCACCAGACGATGGCTTCTACGACACCATCGTGGTGAGCACGCCTCTTCGATGGCGTCCGCCAGCACCTGAGCCTCCTCCTCAGCCTCCTCTTCCGGCGCGCGAACCGTCGATAACACCGCCGCCGCCCGTTATTGTGTCACCTTCACCACCGGCAGAACCCATCACCCCAGCACCCCCGGCCACCACGCGGAAACGCCCACGTTTCTCCTCGCTAGACCCACCCCTCGACACCACCCCCGCGGTGAGGAAGCTTCCCCGTCGCTCCGCCGCTCGTCGACGAAGTACCCGACAGATATCGCCTACGTTCCTGGATGCGTTATCTACTGAGGTTACACCGTCTACGTCGCAGAAGCGCGCACAATCCCGACGGATATCTCCGTTCCTGAGTGAGATCACGCCACGCGCGGGAAGCGTCTCAATCACTCCTCTACCGGAGGCGAAAGGGAAAGGCGAGGCGAGGGAGGAGGTAGACATTGCGCCTACACCGTCTTCGCACGGCGGAAATTCGAGACATCATACCGAAACGCAAGCCTCCCCAGTCGTAGCTGATGCACCAGAAAGCGCACGGGGGATGGATCTGGTACCACTCCCCGACGGAGATGACGAGTCATCTAGTCTTCTGCCACTCACAGTCGTAGACTTCCGGAAGAAAGACAACCGGAGATTCGGTGAACTCCCTTCCCCTCCCCTCCTCTTCCTCTACTACACCTAACAAAGGCTTCAGTCCTCGAAGACCCTTCACCACCCGCCTCAGACGAAGTCGTAGACACTCTCTTCAACGCGCTGAACTCCCCCACGTCGCCTCCGCAAAACTCCCCTCCCCCCTCCCTCCCACCCGCATCTGGCGCTACAGTTCCCACCTCCGCGCGCGTCTGCACATCAGCATCACAATCCTCCATCTCAGCACCCCACCAACTCCACCGCTCCCACACCGGCTCCCCTCTCCGTTTACATGACCCCTTCCGCCGGCATCTCCCCGCCGCCGATGCTCTCGCGCCACTATCGCCCCCGCACCGGGAGAGTATTTCGCGGTGGAAAGACGCGAGCCGTAGCGAAGGCACGCGGTTCTCAGGACCGAGAATGTTCACACCGCTTACACAGAACCGGCCAACGGGTGGGTGTGGACTCGTTGTATTGCCGCAGAGGATGAGTGCGGAGATGGAGAGGAGGAGGGAGAGGTACGGGAGTTCGGAATTGTAGAATAGTGGGAAGCTCAGGGGGAAGGCGTTTTGAAAGTGGTTTTGCATTTTTGGGAGGCCGAAGGGCGTGTATTACTTATATCTTTGTATTGTGCATCTTTTTTTATGTTTGAGGAAGTACGAGTGTATGTAGAAGGCTGATAATACGAGTTTGGGTCTAGGGAGGAGATATCGTCAGCAAACAGCGACATCAATACTCTTTACACTCTACGCAAATGTGCACGAGAGGTTTGTGAAACGACGCCAAAATACTTCTCGAAGTCGGAACTGCCATCTCAATGTCATACGCGTGTCACTGTTAAGACAATGCTTACGATCACAGCGATGCATGGGATTTCACTCGATTCATACGACCAACACACCCATGACAATCGACCACTCTCCACCGCTGCCGAGGCAATCCCGCACAATTATACAATTCGCCGTTGTGCCACCCTCGTGAGCCCCAAATACATACATGATTACACCGTGTAGGTTCTGTCTGGTTGGCGAACCCGCAAGTTCCGGTCTCTCCTCAGAGAGGCTTGTAATACTGGAGCACCGAATAGGATAGCCATGGAAAAATTTGGAAGTTTAAAAAGAACGAGACTGGCATGTTGGCTTACGGACTTCCATACAAACACGTATATACCCTACGTACGACGATGAACAGAAAAACATACAACAGAGCCCACCGCGTTTTATATCCGCCACAACTGACACTAAACCGATATTCTCCTCTAGACTTTTCAATCAAAGTTCGTTTGCTGAATCGTCTAGGTTAGCCTTGATAAATCGCTCGACGTTATAGACTTTATATGCAACGACACTGAATGCACAAAAGGTACGTTGGCAGCGAGGTACCTTGAAAACTAACTTAGCACATTCATGGTATTGTCCCTCCAATCCACTAATCCTTTGAGATTACGGCGTACAACGTTGCGTCCCCTCGGTACACATGATAAAACCTCCCGCGAATCGATTCCAGAGAGTTGCAGCTTCAAATTGCGTCTTCCTGACGTACCTCGAGTAGTTACGGCTTGCATTCGCTATAGCCCTGAATTCTTGATACTTCTCCTGAAACAACATGCAAGGAGCGCCTCCCAGTACTAGTGAGGACCTAGGTCCAGCGCGTCGACTGACCAGGAAAGGAAACTCATACCATATATGAATACAAACAAGGCTCTCGTAATGGCGGCGGCAAAAGGAATCTGCACTTTAAATATGAACGTAGTTGCACAGGTTTTACACGCCAAACCGTTGCCAAAACAAGGTACCATCAGGTTGAGCCAGAACTAAAACTGCAATGAATCGTAGCGTACGGATTAAATGCAAGTCAGTAATCTTGTAGGCAATTGTTCAATCAAAAACAGAGGGGCAAGTGATATATCGAGTAAGTTTGAGACGACGTGAAGATTCAGCGACCCAGAGCTCCAAACACCACTGCACAGGAAGTGGGGGCCACGGGCATAATTGCGAATGTAACACAGATAGAACTGAGGCTGCTGCTCTTGCTAAAGAACCTAAGAAGGATCGTGCTACAGGCGGCCTGCATGTATATTGAATTTCGAACCTTCGCAGACATTAGTCGGGGGAGGAAGGGAAAAGTTCATATATACACCCCAACACCTGCAGTATTTGGGTCTGATTTGGTACTACACGTCTCTTGGCACGGCAGGACGGAATGGCAAAGGCTCTAGTAATTGTCGTCTCCTTTGGAAACTATCTAAAAATACACCGCAAGGATTCCAATAGATAACATGTAAATGCAGTAGCCTGCTAGAGAGAGAAAACGAATGGCACCACGAAGCGATTGCATGTATCTTATTCGTTCTGTTGCTCCATCCCTACGGAAGTTAGATATCGATATATCAAACATGCCCATTTAAATAGAATTCTGATTTTGACACTAACATGTAAACTTCTGTCCGCACTAATCAAGGTGGAAATTAGATTACACTAAAAAATACTTATGAAGGTTCTTCGTCCTATCTATGTTCTTCTATTTCGGCGTGGTCACTCGTAGTTGATGGCATGTTCTAAGGAGTGCGTTTGGTATGAGCTACTATTCCCTGGATTCTGGGCTAATTTATCACAAGAAACCGCTGTTAGTTGTGTGGTAATGTGGTTCTTTTTTTATTGGCAATTAACCGATTCCTCCTTCTCCTCAATACAAATTCCGAGCTGCATCCAATAACCACAGAATGCCACACAATATCGGTGTTTACATCATGCATGTGTGTTGGCGGATAGCTGGTACGTAGGGAAGACCTGGCGAATCACGATCAATTCGTTCAAGCTCTCTTTGCACATATGTAAGTTCCCGCTGTCACCTACAAAAACAAAGCATTTTTGGTTCGCATCTTGATCAACATGTCCCCGCATCGCAGGATGCATAAGTCTTCGCAAAACAAAATAATGTCTACAAGTGATCATGACAGGCTCAGGCTCAAGCATGCCATTCTACCAACAGTACATGATAGTGACATCCGCACTGGTCCCAGCAATCTTTTGGCATCTAATTATGGGAGATACCCGTGAATTATAGAGTTTGTTTAGTTGTAAACAAAAAGATAGTTAACTATTCTAGTGAACCGAGCATCGTGGTTCGTGCGAGCTGAATGTTTCTGTTAGGTACCAGTACAAAGAATTCCTGCTTTCTAGATCTGCATGCATTACTCTATGTAGGTTGCGGGGTATGTCAAATATTGTCACAATATACCGGTACTCGTAGTACCGGAACAAAGGTGATCTGTGGAGTTTGTGACACACTAGCCCGGGCCCATTCAACCTATAGTAAGCCAATGCAACAGCAATTTTGACTTCCGGCTCGGACTATTTTTTACCCTTTGTCACCAATTTTCCGAAATTGAAAGATTTATAAACACCCACTCGACGACTGCATATAGTAGTACATGCAGATGTACCCGCTAGAAACAAAAAGTAAAGGAACATCGTCATGCTCAAGAGCCTGGTACTTGCTGAGGTTTTCAGCCCTCCATCCGAGCCAGGTCAGGTTGAGCTTGGTTAGCTGAATTGGCATATATGGCTAGTGTTACAATCAGAACTGGAGAGACTGAAATATGACATCCGAGTTTCTTCTACGGCAGCATGCACGAAAGATGAGACAAGTCAACTCAACTCGCGCATGGCAGATTCAATGACCTGGGTGTCGTTTGTGATTCGTCAATTGTTCATAAATGCCTTCCTATAAAGGCTAGTCCACCCCTGCGTTTGCGTCAGCTCGTACTAAGAAATGTTGCTGTGACGACCGTACAAACATTGGACCTGCAATCAATGAGATCCTGCATCCCTCTAACTTAGCCCCTCGTCATCGTCTACCTCGACTGTGATGTGCGCTCTTTGCAAACAACGACATCCTCCATGCTCCTCCTTATTCTTTTCATCCCGCTAACCCTCGCGGTCCCCATTTTCCCGCGCGCTGCCAACTTTGGTCTGAGCGAGACCACAAAAACGCTCTGCATTAAACCGGCGCCATGGAACCAGATACTCTCCTTCTTCATCACCAACTACGTTGCGCGTATCGTCACCTACAAGAAGACATCTGGCTACAAGGGGCTGTGGGATTATGCAAACGTGTTTGCATCTCTGTTCGTCCCTTTCGTTGGCATCTCTAGTGCGGCAGCGACGATCGCACGTGGGAGCCTGTTCCTAGGCCACACAGATATCGACCGCGCACTACTTGCACGGGCCTTATGTGTGATTATGCGCGAAGAGGGGTGGCGACCGGAAAGCGGCGAAATCGTGCGGGGCTGCCTGATCGCAGGAGGAGATGTGCACAGGCTCAAGAAGCTGGAACGACGGATGCGGCGACGACGAAGGAAGGAGCAGAAGAAGCGCCACAGTCGCAGTAGGAGCAGAGGAGAATATGAGCGCGCGCGCGGAGACAACAGGAGTAGGAGGAAGTATGAGCACACGCGTGGAGGCAGCCGAGGGCGGGAGATGCATGAGAGCAAGCGCAGTGAAGAACTCCTCGGCCATCCTGGAGAATCCACATACTCCTACTCCCACTCCTCAGTACCTGCCGCCTCCAATGACGACGAAAGTGTGGAATTTTCAGGCGATGAGCTCTTCACCTCCGATGCTGCAACCCTCATCATTGGTCCCGCCGGGCTCCGCCCTATCGACAAAGACAAATACAAGATACATGGCCACTTTACGCTACCGCCAAATTACACCCTTGCTCACCTTCCGCCGGGAACAGAATTAATGCCGCTCGCCGTCTCGCGCGCCACAAAACCTGATATCGTACTATCAAACTCCTACTCCTTCGTTAAAGCCTTTACAGGGCTAGTACAAATCATCTCCTCACTGTATACACTCTATTCCTCATACGGAGATGAAACGAACCGCTACGGTTTTGCAGCATTTGGTTTTACAGTGCTTCCCTACACCGTTATGTCGATCCTTAACGTGACCGCTAATATCATTGAGGCATCCTACGATTGCCTCTTCCTCGTACGCTCTGATGTAATGCTAGAAGCCGAGCAACGGGAAGGTGGTGAATTCGTAGGCGAAGTTGCCGAGCTCGTCCCCGCAAGCCCAGACATCGAGATCGCCGTCGCCGGGAGCGAATTTGTAGACCTCCGTTTCCAACGCACGGCGCGCGGCCAATGGCGCGCGATCGAAGTCGACGAAGTCGGGCGTCCACTCCCTAAGAAATCGTGGCGCGTTTATATCCCACCACTAGACGGAACATATTCGCCATCCTCCGACCCCCGCGCAAAGATTGTTGTCCAGCCTGTCGGCCAAGCCTACCGCTTCAACACGACGGAACTGTTGCGGTCGCGGAGATTTCGGAGGCGGGTAGGATTCATGATAACCCTGTTCTCATTGATTGTGCCGTATGTGGTGGTCGGCATGATCAGCAAGTTTCGGCGCGGACAGAGCACGATGCGCCAGAGAGTATTTATGGTCGGGTGGTTGGTCATCGGCCAGATTATTGGTGCGTTGAATCTTGTCGGCCATGTGACGAGGAGGGTCCAGTGGTGGGAATGGGCTGAGTGGGCGGTCACCGGGTTCGTGGTCGTTCTGGGGTTTGCGTTTGCCGTCGGTGGGTTCGTGGAGACAGGACGCATGCTGAAGGAGTTTGGATATTGTATTAAGTTATAAGATGGAAAGGGTTGGAGAAGATGAAGTAATGGTTATGGTGATAGTTGGGTTTCACGTTTTCACGAAGAATGTGCTGGGTAGGTAGATATATGGAGTTTCATGGCGCACTTCGTTTTGTATGTAATGAAATAATAGTATGATACTATAATGCTACTTTATTATGGTCATATTCGAATAGTGAAGAACTGGCTATCGAAGGAGAGTCCCCAACATTTGACAACTTCTCTCTTCCCTGGTAGCACCGGAAGTGAGCGATCGAGAAAGTACGAGCTCCGGGAGGAGAATCTTATTTCTACTGATTTAAGAGGGACTAGATCGTATTAGAACAAGCACAACCCTAACCGCTGCAAGCTCTAAATTCGAACGTCAACCCATCAAGCCTTTCCATCCTCCAGCCCTCCGGTAGAATTACCAAACGATGCAAAGTCATCCATCCACAACGCAAATCGGCACTGCCACGCTTAAATCTGCCTGGAAACAGGCAGTTCTTACGATATTTGCGAGAGCAGTCCATATGTGCACGTGTTTTAGGGCTTATGTTCTCTGATGCTTTATTGTCGAGCTCGGGCTTAGGCATGGGGTTCACTCGACGCCGAAAGTTTCATACGCACTTGAGCACATAAATCATGGCGTCAACATATCGATCAAATTGCTTATAAGTGGCGATAAGGCCTCCCCGGATTTCAGAGAGACAGGATAGAGCTACAGCAAGTAACTATTCTGACGCAGCATTTCCAATTCTGCTCTGGTATATACAAGTACAGACCTTTTTTGTTACATGCATGGAGACAACTAGAGACACCGGACCACACCAAAACTCTATGCACAACACAACCAATAAGCAGGCTTTGTACATCTTGTCTTTGGGACTTTGATAATGGCAACTCAGGTTGCCACAGCCTGGAAAGTCGACTTCAGGTTGCATGGTCTGGGTGGAGTAACGTTGAGTCATTGACTGCAGCATGCATCCACCCACAGTTGTTATCAAGTGCACATTGTATAAACCCCGCATTGTTCCCCTCTTTTACCATCATCCACCTCAGACCTTCTATTCATTATGGCCGAATATCCAACTGGTAACGTTAAACTCGCCAGCCAGATGGAGACAATGCAAGACACCACAACCTTTGTGTCGGCACCGATAACGGCGAAGCAACATCACTGCAAATTATGCGATCAACTCTTCGGCACCAAAGGGGCACTCAGGACCCACTCCAAAACGTCAGCTCGCCACCGGGAACTCTTCGGATGCAAGTTCTGCGACATTGGCTTAATAGATCAGAACGCCCTCAATTCTCATCTTAGCACGAAACATGCCTTCAAGAACCCTAAGGAAACTGCTAGCCATGTTAACGTCTCTATGATGCTCCAGAACAGTCTAGTCTCCGGCCGCCCAGAAGTCAAAGCAGTCCCAAAACTAGCAGCCTCTATCCCGGAGCCCGGAAAACCGGTCGCTATGTCTGACACTAGACTGCCGAGGGGGATGACGATGTGCCGCACCTGCGACGTACTCATCAACAAGGATTGGCTCGATCACAAAAATTCTCAGACGCACTTCGATAGCTGTAAACGCAAAGGTTTAGATTGCAACAGAACGTTCTCAGAGACCATTCGCTTCGAACACCGCCTCCGTAAAAGCGACACGCATAAGCCGACGTTGCCAAAAGCGGCCGAATCGCGCCCCCATCTCCATGAAAACGGCATACATGACTCGATGCTTCCAATATCCGCCGAATCATGGCCCCATCTTTGTGACAGCGGTGCACACAAGATGATGTCCGCCGAGCCTGCCCAACCGCGTCCCTGGAACGGTTCCACTACCAGCCGGCATAAGCCCCGTTTGATCCTCACTGATCGTTGGATCACCCTTACTGATGTACCGTCCAACGAAACATCAAGTCAAATGACCTTCAGAACAGAATTCCAAACGCATTCCCGCGACACTACAAAGCATAGAAAGTATGCAAGAAACACCGTTATTGCGCCCCCCAGAGGGGGGTATTGTCGATTATGCGATACTGAATATTCCGACAACTGGGAAGCACACAAAAAAACGCATAAAAACGGAGCGGAAGATGGTCAGTTATATTGTGAAGACTGTCAACAAGCCTTCAAGAACGAGAAGAGTTTGCAGCACCATCATCTGAGGATGCATGACTTGACGGTTACAACTAAGACCCCTGTCAAATCTGGTCAATTGAACTTGCGAAGAGGTAGTTTCTATGGAATTTGAGAGGCGGTTAAGGGATTAGCATGTATATATGTGACGAGATATTAGTGAGATCGTGGGACATGAGGTTAGGAAGCTAGGGCAGGATGACGGTTTCGGATAACACGGTGCCTGATATGAGATAGGAGACGGAATGGGAGAGTTTCAGAATGCATTGCAATTGGATTTTCTACTCGCTGTTCTCAAGTGCAAGGCCAACAAAATGCTCTCTGCTTCTAATTTTATCAATTCTATCGCTTACAATCGCTATGGGCCATGGGGTAACGGTGCATTTACAGTCATCCACTACTGGAAAGCCTCCCATGCGTTCTCCATCATCATATAAAGCTATATTTTCACTTAGTAACATATAGGATTAGAAGTGCGTCGTCAAACAATGCACACCGTCACCAGTGACTGTATCCTGTAGAAGACGTTCAACGTTAATTATAACTAAGAAAGTTTCCTATTTCGCATCCTAAAAGCAGGGATGCTCATCCTATCCAATCGTTTTCAGCTCTTAGAGCCACTCTGCTAGCGATATGATCTCTCCACCTAAACCAAACCTAACATTCTGTGCTTATTGTTGACCTATTTCCCTGATAAATAAAACTTGTGATGTCTTCGGCAGATTTTGAGCGGAAAATCGCTTGATTAATGCAGTTTGTAGCATGGCGTGCAGAAAGTGACGTCCAGACAACTTTGGCAGGCGTGAAACCATTCCATTGTCCGCAATTCTTACTGCAGACTTCGCTACACGAAAATGGGCGTCTGGAAGTGGCTAGTTAGGCTCAGCGCGGAGGCGAATTCCCCGGTCAAACAATGAATAAAATTACAGTCCATCCTAGCGTTGTCGTCATCTTTGGCAAATACTAGTACTGCAAAAAGCCGACGTATTCGATATATATATCATTGTTCAGAAGAAGCCCAACTCCTATAGAAATCCCTTCTCTAAGCTAAGGTACGTGGCGGCTAGCTCGGAGTTTCCCTTTTTGCAATACAGAATTGCCATAGTCGAGACGCGCGTGCTGGCAGTATTCCCAAGAAGCCGGCCGGCCGGCCGGCCGCTCTTAGCGTGGGCTTCAGGAAAAACAGCCTGACCGGTATCCTTAAAAGCCTACAAAAGCCCTCAGGCCGACCAGGCCGACCGGGCCCGTTGGGAACACTGCGTGCAATGAGACACTGTGGTAATCACCTTTGGAGACGCTTTGTTCCAATTGTTTCCATCGGTAGGCGAACTTCAACAATTTATCAACAATTTGATAACATAAGAAGCATCCATTCCAGAGTTTAGCACTTTCGAAACGCATACTTCGCCCAACCAAATCGCACCACTATTGATACTTTTAAATATGCCATGATTGGTAACGGTCGAATGGATTATGATTACAACAACCATCGATACTTGCTCCGCTCCGAGATGAGGGCTGGATCTGCAAATATCGTGAGGACTTCATCGTTATATTATCTGAATATCATCAAAGCAATGCAAACCGGAATGCTGGCACCAAACCAGCTTGCAAGTGTTCTGGGGTTGTTATGACAGCAGAAATAGAGCCTTGAAGATATTGATCGTAGATAAGCCTTGACTCATGCATGATATGGAAACAAATTTTTGTAGAAAGGTAAATGGTTATTTTATCTTGCGATGTCTGTGTTAGCTACTCCTCTGTGGAAATTTTTAAATATGTTGTTGATTTATGGTTGTGGAAAAAGCGCAGAACAGTCAAATGACTGCTCAAGAGAAGGACGTCAGAGACCCTTTTTAGACTGCTTGTTGCAACTCCCACCAAAATTTCCACTGAACGGTCTTTAGCGGCAACTATTCGCAATCTAAACAGGACCTAAGTCGGGTATCCTCATATAACTTGAGCGAAACCGTTTGAATAGCATTTGGGTACGGTCACTAGACTGTTAAAAACGCTGTAACAACGGTTACAATGACGACTTGTAGCCTAGGACCATCGTCAAAAACGTCCTTTTTTCGTATTGTATCTTGCCGTTCAAAAAAATTACTAAGTAGTTGGAAGATGTGCGATAAATAACTTCGCATTTTTAGGTGACTGTTATACTATAATCCACTCTACCATCGTTCTTGGACTCGGTCATGATCAGCAAATATTGGGCATAATAACCCACAGTTCGATGCAGAATACGCGCACACTTTACCCTTCCTTTTCGTCTTGGAAAACTATACTTAGGTGCCTATGAATAGTTTCGTTGGCAACAGCTTCCGAACTACCTTACGGCAGTTTCAACATAACAAATTAACAAACTCCATTCAGTGCTTCCACAAAAAACCAAAACATAACTTAACGAAAAACATCCTTATCGTTACTGACCCAACAACTTCACCCCCGAGATCCCAAATCCCTCCAATGCAGCCTCCAAAAACTTCATTGTCTTCTCCCACGATTCCTTCCCTCCCTTACAAGCCCCCGCCTCAATATGCTGCATAAGCGAACTCAAACTCTTAAACACCCTTTCTTCCGTATGATTATCCTTTTCACTCAAACCAATGCTAGCCAAGAAGTCGTTCGGGCAATGATAAGCTGGTGTCGCATGCACCGGTGAGGCGACATGCATCTGGAGCCCTTTGGAAGAGAATTTTTGTCCGCAGATAGGACAACTTTGGATGAACGGCAGCTGGGGTTCGAATTCTTTGGCAGTTGGATTAAAACAGCCTATCGAGGTCGGTGCGGTGCTGAGTGGCGTGGGGGTCGAGTTCAAAGTTAGTCCAGGCGTTAGGATATCATCGAATTCGTCTTTAACATCCGTATCCGCATCCATCTTTTCAGTCAGAGCTTGTTGCACCGAGTTGATGGTGCTATATTGGGCGTCGAAAACTCCTGTCAGTTGTCCCGCCGCGGCCGGCGCCGGAATACCTTTGATAGTGACGGCACCGGCTATATCACGGCTTCTCACCAAAGCATCGATGGATGCGCGATTGAGTTTCGAAACGCATGCTCCGCTTTCTAGGTGCATAATCATTGCCGGCAATGTCTTGAACCTTCTATCGCAGGCGTCGCCGCCGGGACATTTGATTGTCTTGTGATTGTTGGAGGCAAAATGCTGGTTCAGCTCTCTATGGCTCTGGAAGGAAAGGCCACATGGGTCGCAAGCATATGATTTCACCTCTGTTAGAACACAACCTCCCCTTATATGCCTTAAAAATTGGCTGTTACTCGGAAAGCTCTTGTTGCAGTTCACGCAATGAAATCCGCTGGGGCGAGATGAATTGTGCTGAGTGCGGATGTGAGTCTTCATATCGCCATCTGTATAAAAGGTCTTTTTGCATTCTTCACAATAGAGACCTTTTTCCTTGCAAGCCGTAATATGGGATTCTGATATGCCATGACTAGTTTCTAGGGGGTAGTTGATATTGCAAATCTTGCAAAATACGAGTGGGTGGATATTCAACTCGTGATTGGATAGACTAGCCTTGGTGAAGAATGGTTTTTTGCATGGTATGCAATAGTGCAACCCCATAAGCTTACACTTGTCGATGTGAACTTCGGACCGTAGATGTGTGTCCGGAGGGGACTCGACCCAAATCTGGCAGGCTTCACAGCGGAATCCGGGACTCGGAGTAGGGGCAGCGGGCTTTGGAGTTGGTGTACGGAAGGTGCTCTCGTCGGTGGGTTCGGTGAGACCGCACTTCTCTGGGTGCTTTTCCATCTGCCTCCTGGTTGGGAAGACTTGACCACAGGTTTCACAGTGGAAGTCATCGGGTTCCGAGATAACTGGAGGGTCTGGATCGCACTGATGAGGTCTCGGTCTCGTGCCGACTTCAAAAGCATTCCTGCACTCGGAACAATTAAGTCCAAGGGCTTTGTAGGCGTCGATATGCTCCTGGGAGTTTTGGTGAGCAGCTGCCGATTCTCCCGGAACACGCAGTGCCAAGCATATGTCGCACCGAAGAGCCTCGGAACTATCATCAGGTTGGGACGAGACTGAGGGGGAGTATGCATCATTCTGACTTGCGAAGGCGCTCGATGCATGATCGTTGGTAACGGTAGGCACCGGGATGGGCTCATTCGATGCGAAGGCGATGTTGTGAGCACGTCTAGGGTGCCATTGTATCGCCCCTGGGCTGAGGAATGTCTTGTCACACAGATGACAATATAGCCCTTTACGTTTGCAGTTGTCAATATGGGATATAGACTGCTGGTGGCTTTTAAAGACAGCGCCCCGCAAAATCCAGGCTTCACACGGATTGCACCATCGTGGTAGGGAACTTTTGGCATGTTTTTTGCTCTCGTAATGTCCTATGTGATCTGTTTTGCTGAAGAATATCTTATCACATGAATCACAGTAGAGTCCTTCTCGTTTGCAGTTCTCAATGTGGGAATCCAATTTTCGATGATCCTTCTTGGGCCGCCCCTTATCAACCATAATCCGACACCCATCGCACCACAACTGACGGTTGCTGGAGAACGGTACTACTGCAGGCTGAACTGGAATTGCAACCGTAGGCCCCGGGGAGGATGACGCAGCATAGTCCTCGGTAGCAACTGGCTGGAACGATTGAAATGCGGTATCCTGTCCTCGAGGATTGTCCGGCATAAGGTCTGTCGTAATGCCAGGCATGTGCACGGTCTCATTGTTGACTTTTTGTTTATGTCGCCTGCCTTCATTGTGCCCTTTGAGATCTACTATACTAAAGAATACCTTATCACATGACTCGCAGTAGAATCCTTTCCGTTTGCAGTTCTCAATGTGAGAATCCAGTTCCCGATGATCTCTCCCGGAAGGTCCCGTAGTAACCCAGGTCTTGCACCCACCACACCATATTTGGCGGGGAGGTTTGCTGGGGAGCGGCGCTGCGGTAGCTTGTATTGACGCTGCAGCCGCGGACCCCACAGAGGACGATGTGGCATGGTCCTCAACAGCGGCTGGCCGAGGCAATTGGGGAGATGCGTCGTTTTGGCTTTGGAGATTATTTGGCGTGAGCTCGGTCGTGGTTCCAAGTATAGGGGCGGTCCTCCTTTCGACTACTAGCTTATGTTTCTTGCCCTCGTTGTGCTGTAGATGTTCCCTGTTACTGAAGAATACCTTATTACACGGCTCGCAGTATAATCCCTCCCGTTTGCAGTTCTCACTGTGGGTTTCCAATTTCCAATGTTCGATCAGAGAAGACCCCGAATCAACGAAGATCTTACACGCGTCGCACCATAACTGACGGGAACGGTAATTGGAGGGCGACGCTACGCAAGCCGGTGCCGGTGCCGGCGCTGTAGCTGTGGGTACCGTGGAGGACGAAATGGCATCATCCTCAGTGACGACTGGCTGGAAGGATTGGCGATATGCTTCTGGACTTCGGAAGTTCCCGGGAGGCGATGCTGCGGCTGGCGATGCCCTTGCTGGAGCTGTGGCTGTGTATGCCATGCGGTACGAAATGACATCATCCTCAACGACAACGCTCAGGAACGATTGTTGATCCGTATCTTCTCGACCTCGGGTGTTGACGGAAGGGGACCCTGCGGCAGCCGGTGCCCATACTGGCGGTGCGACCGCGGGTCCCGTCGGGTACGAGAGGGCGTCATCAACGACGAATGGTTGCACCGATTGGCTAAATTCATTGCATTGACTTCGGAAACTGTCGGAGGGCGATACTACGCCAGCTGGTGTCCATACTGGAGTTGTAGCCGTGGGTCCCATGGGGTACAAATTGACACCATCGGTGGCGGCTGGTCGGGGCTGTTGGCGGGGTGCGTCGTTTTGACTCCGGGAATCATTCGATATGGGTTCGGGTCGATGCTTTTTACTGTTGTTGTGCGCTCGTTTCTCCGCGTTGTTGGCAAATACCTTGTCGCATGTAGGACAGTAGAGCCCTTTGAGTATGCAGTTATCAATATGGGACTCGGACTTCCTATGAATATTCATCTCCGCAGCATCGTTTCCCATCTGTGTCTTACATCCCTCGCACCATATGGTACCGGAACGGTAGCTGGGAGGTGACGACCTGGTACGGTTTCCTTGGGTCGTGGCGGTGATCACCGTGGAGGACGGCATGGGTTCGTCTGATGCGTAACGAACTAAGGCTTGATAAAAGCTGTGTACCTTCGAGTAGAATTTTACGCTGCCGTTGCTACTGTAGTCGAGCAGTGGCCTGTAGAGGGTTACGTTAGGATACGCTGATGTCAGGAGCTTATGTGCGAAGTGATGGGTAGCATGTATGTACCCCAGTGGTATCTTGCTGCTTCCCGGTGAAACTGCGCTGATTGATATTCCAGCGCTCCAATCCAGGCCAGGGTCGCAGTAATACTGGTGCGCTGCTGAGTTGTCACCGAGGGCGACGTTGTTAATTGAAGGTTCCCGACAACCCGACGTAGGTGGTGCGGGGTCGATGTTATGTGTAGCACAGAGCTGAACCCGTCTAACGGGTGGAGTTCTTGGCGTTGTTGATGCTATGGGCCGAGCCAGACGCAGACAGCAGGATCGTATATGTTCAGCAACATTTTTATACCTGCCGTAGAATCAAAACTGCAGGAGGTCCATATCCAACGTTGCAACGTTTTTGTTAGCATTTTGTTTCGCTGGCGAAGACATAAGCTGTGGAACCACATGCTGCTGGCAACAAAGCGTACCAGAAGAAACTCAAAGAACAAAATTGCAAATCTACAGTAACCAGGGTTCTCGCACGGTCACGCATTGAGTACTAACCGGCCGATAGCCTAATGTTCTCAATAGGACCCCATCTTCAAGTCACATGATTGCTAAACTAATACTGTAATCTAATCTCGATTTGATCTATTCAATCGGATTCTGAGGACTCGGTTAACTATTGTATGTAGGCTGGGGTAGTAAACTTCAAGTTTCGAACCCACTAGTTATTTGCTAGATTTAGGGATTGCCTTTGAACTGCTTGACTCACTAATTTATGAATTATTCTCCATATGACACGTAATAGATAAATTTAAGCAACGGAACCCCAGTTTTTATCTTGCAGGACCAACGCGAGCTCTCCTCGCCTCGATGTCAGGCTGCCTCCGGCCCCTCCTCCTATCATTATCAAAATGCTGATACAATAGCCAAAGACCAAATGTAATAACCATCAGCACAGCCACACAAACCCAAAACCACTTCATACCCGACTCGTATGATGCGAGTTGAGTACCTTTTATGAGCTCAGTTCCAAAGAACCCCTGCAGAATAAAATCAATGAGAGGCCTACTATGACAAGGACTCCAACTTACCGCAACAAGCGTCGGTGGAAGGAAAAACATTGCCACGACTGTAACTATCCTCATTGACCGCGTGTACCGTGCTGCCTGCTCTTGCATATCCAGCATCACGCTGTTATCAAGCGATGCAAGCATGCTTGGGACCTTGCAATATTACTTAGTGCTATAGCTCAGGCACGCAGCTAAACATCGAAGAAATGGACAAAACTCACCAGCGCGGCCAGACTGTCACATCTTCGAGTCAAACCTAGGACACGCTCTCGGTGCTGACGCGTTCGCTTGACGGCGTCATCAACCGAGGCCGTAAACCGTTCGAAAGCCGCATCTTCCGCGTGTGCGGATTCCAAAACTCCCTGAGATTGGAGCTTTTTGATGCCCTCCTCCATTGATTCGATCGTGTGAAGATTCATATTGAGAAAGTTGGACAATTGCAACAGCTTGTCACGTAAAAATTGGAGAGTTTGTGCGTGCTCTTTGGTGGGAGAAGAGTCTCGGACGTCTCTGATGTCGTTTTCCCCTTCTGCCCGCGGATGATGCGATCTAAAGCTACTGCTAGTACTAAGTCTCTTTGGTGGTAAGGGCTCACTATTAGCAAGAGGGTGCAAATCACGATGGTTAATACGTACCAAATCCTCAAACTCTTCTTCCAAATCGTTGATATAGCCGTTCCAGTTTTCATTGGCGCAAGACAGTTGCAGGCGGTGAATATCCAGGTGGTGGCGTATATCTCCTTGCGACTTATCACTCTGGCACAAAGCCGACAAGCGGCGTGGAAAATCTGTGGGTGGATTCACGAGAATCCACACGTTTCGGTCCTCTTCTGGATAATACTTTGTCCAGATGCCCATTTTCCGTGTAGTAAACTTCGTCAAGCCGGTGTTGTATTGGAGACGGCGTTCAACATACTTGAGGTTGTAACACAACTCTGTAAGTCATATTAGAAATTGCTATTTAATATTTTAAGGCATATTGGACGTACCAAAAGAAATGACAGAACACCCAGGACCTCGAGCGGAAGGTTGCCTCGAGATGTACTGCCTATATATGCTAAAATTCTCTGCTTTTTCCCAAGACTTTACTCCAAACGTACAAAGAACGTCAATGAACCCTGGAAGGACTGTGTAGTGCGTGAGAAGTTTCAGAAGTGCTTCTCTGCAAATTAGCAGCCTTCCAAAGGAGAAGTTCGGCGATATCGTGCTGTTATTACTCAGGATCAGCGGGAATTGAGGATAAGTTATACGATGCGGAACATACATGAATAATGAGGTAGAGTTCACGGCACGACTCTGAGTTGCAATTAGCATGAGTGCATATTTAAGTAGGCAGAATGCAGTGCGGAGTTATCCATGTACCTGCAACAAAGCTTCGACCTCACTGACACCTTTGTATTCAGTCTGAATGTGATTATTGTCTGGACTGGTTAACATACTCCTGTGCACGTGCACTCTATATACGGACGAACCTGGGCTTGGAGCAGCGCCTGAGTGCGGCACAGTAAGCGCCGTGACCCGGGTCGTATTGCCAACTAATCGACCTAGCTCCCCTCGTTCTCCTACTAGTTCTCTGTTGAACTGTCCATGATATTGATCAATATTGTACTCCATCACGTCGTAGTCAACTATGTTTCTCGGATAGCTATCCCAGCCCTTGAATGAAACCGTGGTATCAGATACTGTAGTACCTGAGGAAGACATATCGCCTGCTTGGTTCGCGGTATCGGCTATTGGAGGATCTGAGTTAGAAGGAGTCCGTGACGGTCGTGAGATACTCTGCTCAGCGCTGGGTCGCTCAGGGGGTAAATCAGTCATCGAAATTGGCCCTTCTGCCATTTTGTCGCCCAATATTCTCGCAGGATACCGATTGATTTAAATCAAAGAGCCATCACGCCTTGGGGACGCCTATGGCTCATGCCCGACAGGTTTCCTGCGCGAAGGAATCCAGCTGAAGAACCCATTCACCAATGGTTGATAAGAATTTACATGCACAAGATCGTGCTAGAGCAGACGTCTGGGCGCAGTCTGGGGCTCAGTGATCATGTGAAATAAAACATATTCCTTTTGTAGCTGAAAAGGCGACCAATCATTGTCGATCGTACAAACGCCGCAGATGCCAATGCCCTCCCCTCTGAAAACCAGTCCAATTCACAACCACGTTAGGCCAATTCATACCCTCTTGGCCTTATAAAGCCGCCGTTCGATCATAAGATTCTTGCTGAAGCAAAGCGATAACGGACTAACAGTTCAGATTGTGGTCAGCCCCAAGCAATCGTTAATGCCCAGCGGCTGAATAACTCGCCTCTGAAAGCCTCTCAGGGACCTCGATTAACCAATAACCACCGGCCACTGCCTAAGTGAAAATTAAATAACAGCCAAAAAATATAGATTAATCTTCATTACTCTAGCTCACCTCGATATAGAGAGTTTTATCAGGCCAAACTCGAGTGAGATAGTCTTGCAAGACCTCCCTCAAGATGTATTGTCCGATGATAGACTGTCGGACTAGTTCGGGCTGCTTGTTTCGACGGAACATAGGTATGGGCAAGTAAACTTTAATTTGAGATTTTGGTTTCGATTTTGGTTCTTGTTAAAAGATACAGCTAGGTGCTATGTGGAAGTGATGTAGACCCCTCCACGAAGGATTCGAGGTTCATTTAAACGTTCGTTCTTTTGTTACGCTCTATCCCCGCCTCCGCAAGCCGCGATGGGTTTGGAAAGTCCCAAATCGAACCCGATATGATTTCCTCACCGTGAATCCTAATGGATCGCAAGTCTGTTGCTGTGCACCCAACTGGAAAATAAACAGCTGTGTTACTATGGATATCAACCCAATCAAATGGAATGCGCAGTTATAATGCGCATAAGGAATAACAAATGTGTGCAGCAAGTTTGCTCATGAGCATGCGCACGCATTCCCTGGACTATTCCCTGGACTCTTCGTGCAGCTTTGGATCAGCTTCATTGACCAGGCGCTGTGTTCGCATGACATGTGTCGCAAGGCTGAAGTCTGCCTGCCATCGTGCTTTGTGAAAAGTACCTACAGATTCTTATCCCATTAAATTTATAAAACGACTGCAAACACTGCTAGGAAGTGAACCATGCTCCGCGAAGAGAGCCTTCTCGGTACCGAACTGTAGTACCGAACAGAAGCAGTAGATACGAGTAGTTCATGCACAAAGGGAGATCAGCAGAGTTGCGGGCTGAGAGAAGCGGACAAAATATCCTAGGGTTGCCTGAAGCGACTATCTCGAGCTCGCTCATAACAAATGCCCGGATGCTCACTGGATAGATTTTAGAATTGAGAAAAGATATTATGGAGTGGGCTCAAAGGGAGAATAACTAGGCAGTATACCCTACCTACTTAAGTATATACTACAAAAAGAGAAGAGCGCTAACCAAAGATATTAAATTTAGGTTTACTGTAGTAAAGCGAGTGATATCGTGTGCAGTGTATCTTACGCTATTGGAGGTTGCGTTACAATTCTACATCAAACTTGTCCTCTTTCAATCTCGCCGCCGGATAATAACATTTCTTCAACAGTGTCAACACAGGGTCGGACCCATGATACCGCCTGATGGATGACACAACGAACCACAGAAACGGGTATCGGTACATCTGACCTCTCGTCCATATCCACCTAGAATAAGGCGTCATGATGTCCCCCGTTTCCTCGGCCAAGTGTTAATAAGTCCTGTAGCCTTCGTTCTTCCCCGGGTGAACAGATATGTAGCTTGTTCGGAGGACTTTCGTCGCTACTTCACAGTACCCTACTAAACACTACAGTGTTCCTACTTCAAAATCACTAACTCCTCTAGTCTTGCTATAAAATCACTAATAGAGAGAAATTGGGACTAAAATTTTCGACCCTAACGGCCGATTGTCGAAGCATCTCATCAGCACTCCTTTATTCTCAACTTCATCATGAATATTGTAATAGTTGTAGACAAAACTAGCTTACTTAAACAGTTGGCGTATATATTGCACATAAAAGCCGTGTTTCGAACCTATCTTAAGAAGACCGTGTAATTAGTTGAGGGGGTGTTAGATGTGCTCTGTAAGTCCACCCAATAATACCCCGTGCCAGAACAGCTTGCTGTGTTGGAGGCAGCGGTGGCTTACCCAATTGGCAGAGAATATGCAACGTACTGCTAGAAATGACTCACAATATTAGGGTTTTGCACCGTTGAACAACCTCAGGACCCGATATACGGGTCACAAATCTAGGCCCGAGACTACAACCTGTCGCATTGACAACACGTGGTTTGGTGGGTTTCTAGCTGATGAGTTGATCTGGTTAACGGAAGAAGTTGTATCCGCTCAGACTACAATAACAAAGAATAGGTGTTCAAGTAATTGAAAGATAAGTGCTACGTAAACCAAATGGTGTACTATACAAAAGTACTGAGCTTGGCAGAACATGTAGCTCTTCCACAGAGAGATTTAGAGGGCGTTCTGTGTTTTATACATGTAGGCAGCAAACTAACTAATATACTGACATGTATTCAGTGGCTTCACGACCATAAATAGAGCTGTCCTTTTACCACTTACGCGGCGATAGGGGGCGAGAGGGTGATGGTTGATGGAATTAAAAATGGTGAAGAATTCACGGACTGTTTTCTTTGGGAGTATTGTGGAGCATGAGGTTGGGGTTGCAGGTGATTGGCTGCATTTGCAACATAGCCGGGTACCTCGAACGCTACTTCAAATACGGAAGTCCCTGTCTGCTACACTTTGGCAAAGGGCTTCTAGGAATAACTACTGGCTCTTTTGGACTGGAGTCTGCCTTATTTAGGGATGCTACGTACCTAATTATGAGCAGATTGTGGTCTTCCGTTTACTGTAGGCTGCCATATTCGACTACCAGTTACATCCCACGCCCGGATCCACAGTTTACTGGACCAGCTATGAGTTGCAGCTGTGGTTGAAAGGCGACAGTGCTCACACAGCAGAAACCTCATTGTGAAATGAGCTGATTACGACACATGTGCTGCCGATACTGGGTACCTTGGTAGTTGCTGATCGGTGGCGCCTGGATTGTTCTAATACCCACCTGGTACTTAAGTACTTAAGCACATATTACAAACCTCTGTATAGAATCACATACTCGAGTAAGATGCAGACACCAACTTCTTGCAAGTACTCTATGGCAGGTAATCCAGCAGAAGTGCTTATCGTTATTTCTTCGTTTTGGTAATACGCCTCAAACCTATTAGTAGAGTATTAATTAGAGACTGTGGACTATAGGCAAATCCAAAATTCAACATTCGAAAATTCCCACCGATTCAATCATAGATCTGCCACCCAAATAACGAGTCCGCCGCATACACGCGCGGGACATCCTGGAGATGGGACGAAGCACAAGGGTCGGAGCATCTACATGATCGATGTTCCAAGGAAAATTTCCGCTAGCCATCGGCCCCCATCGAAGCTATAAAGTCAAGAGTAACGACTCTGAAGCGACGTGCCCCATTGCATAGATACCTATATAATCAACAATGTTGATCTAAGATCATCAGGAATATCCGGTTTACCGCAAGTTGAAGAATTAGGCAACAGAACAGCAGGTTGTTCTAATAGTCGACGTCCCCAGCTTGAAGCATCTCTGAGGAGTGAACTACTTAAATAGTTCTGGTTCCTTAGCGATATCCCCGAACGAGAGCGAACCGTCGGCATGTGCCGAGGTTCTACCGTTGAAACTACTCAAAAACCACACGATTGTTAATTTGCGTATACATTACCTCTCTATGTTTTGTGCCGTAAAGTACAGTTGTATTGATAATATTCACGAAAACTCATCATGAAAGTATGGTCTGAGTTACTGTAGTGGTCAAAAGGGATAGTCCATCGGCGCTTGCTGACATCAAATATTTTTAGTCCAAGGAGTTGCTGACAGCTGCCGTAGGTAGTATAATACCTGACTGACATATTTGAGCTTATGAGAACAATAATGAGTGTTGGGGGAAAACTCGGTAAAGAATAAGACATTGGAGGGATCTCATGGAATGTGGGCCTCAGTATAGCTAGAACTGGTGGTATTCGTTCCGGTCTAGCTGGAAAATTCGCGTCTACAGCAAAGGGCCTTATTCTTACTATGGCCCGCTAGATATCTAGAGGTTTTATATTTAGCTAGGAAATTCAGTGCTCGCTGATATATTGCGTCCTGATTACGCTACAACGCTGACAGATTTATTGCCTAGTATAAAGTCCTGCTGACGCTGATGAAAAGATAATATTTCCAAGTCCGAACAACCCCCTCTGACTACTGACGGACTACCCCTTTTGGCCACTACAGTAATTCAACATCTCAATATCAGTGTACTTGGTCACGTGACTACTCGGATATCTGCAGTGCGATCGAACTGTGTGTTTCAGTTTGCCGAGGACCAATCGGCGATCGGGTCATGAATTGCAAAGACTGTGGGCTGAGGCATCTTGTTGTATTGAATGTCTCCACTTTTGATGCTAGGAAACGCTTGAGTGACCAAGAGTCTTTTGAGGATTGTAGAATTAACGTTCATTACTTAACTATTCTAATCCCTGACTTTCTCGCTACTAGAAGGTAGCGCCCAAGTTTGGGTACAGACTAGTTCAACTAATCGTCAATTTCTCATCCCTAGGTCTCATAAAGAGATCCCGATCAATGACCCGCTGTTAAGGTCACAAGGTCCATCGATGTGTACTGTGATATAGAGGCGTGATAACGCCTATAATGAACTGGAGGTATGACTGATTTACTAATTTTCAGCGTTGTAGCTGGATGAAGCCACTTTGCCTGTGTGGTTATTGATCGTCGAAATTCGTCAGAGTTCGTCATATGCGCCTCTAAGAGTGCTCCATCCTCTGCCTAGTCTCGTTCCCAGCCCCACGCAGATTCTGGGAACGAGACCATGTTCTGCCGGGATTGGGGCCGATGGAGTGCAACCTCCTTTTTTCACAAAAGGTTGATGTGCACTTTGTTACTGGTCAATTTTTTAGGAGTACAATGCGATGCAAAAAGCTGAAACTGGGTGTGGGTGGTCATGCGCAAAAAGTCCTCAGTTGTCAAGGGGGTGGGTCGGCTGCGCGCTGCGCACCGTAAGATAGATTAACTGATTTGCTTTTTCCCAAAATGCGCAGCAACCAGTGAGGGGGGCCCAACAAAGCGATATGAGTTAGACGGGCGAGCCCTAGCAATGTTTTGTTCTATTGGTCAGAGGCTCGTCCGACTCAAATTGGTAAAGAATTGTCTGACAGAAGAGCGTAAGAGGTTTACAGTTCCGGAGGCCCGCCTATGCACGGTCGTACTCCAAAACTCGTATCCACCCAGCCCAAGAAAATAATCTTCGACTCCCAAGTTTGATCATCAGTCCTCCCGTTATGCACCCGAAACCAGTTTTTGCCATCTATACGCCATGCTGCTGCAGTTGGAAGAAAACGCGCAGACTTGCTTCTGTGAAGGCTGAGCCTGAGCATGGTCCCGAGTGGGGTTGCACCAGTATACCATCCCCCCCTATCGACTACAGAACTTTGTTAGGAAACGTTGGATTTCTACCACCTTAATCTAGTCCTTTTACTGTTGTCGAACACTCATTCATCCGGTAGAAAGAAGATGGAAGTCGGTGGTGGAAATGGTGCGAGGCCCTGAGTTGCGAGGGATACTCTCAACAGTTCCATTCAACTAGCTACATATTGACGTTGCCCCAGCCTGGCTGTCATGGAGTAGAGTTAGTACGCCTAATGAATGTCGTGGCAGCATGGTCCTTTATTCGGCGACCAACATCGTGTGGGAGAAAACACTGCCGCGATGATTTGGTATGTTTATTTCTTCTCGGAAGCTGGTACCGCCCTAATGTCCAATATTGAGCCTAACATGGGAGATGTATTTGCAGATAGTCGACTCCAGCCGTATCATTTAGACTTTGTTGGTGCCCAAAGTAACGAAGCGACAGCGGCGGCGACGTATCAGTAGCCGCTGGTTATATCCTTTGTTCGTTATCGTCTCAGTGCAGCCGGGGCTATGTTGGAGGCTTCTTCTATGGGCGGTGTGTATGTATTTTCAGCCTGGATCTTATCGACCGCATTGCACAAGGTGAAAAGGGGTGGAAGTACGAGTTGGGGTTGGTTGTTGGAACAGTGTGCGAGCTGCACCAACTGCGAGTTTCTTCCTCATTCTTCGACTCTCTGACTTTCCCGATGGAAGAATGGCAATCGATTAACTTTCACCGTTGGTCCTAAGATAGCTGAGTTCTAGATCCGCGGGGAGCGGTTAGCTGTCAACCATCACCATAGCTTTTACTTGCCTGGTTTTTTTCGAATATTGGCGGTCTTCAAATCCATTTCGTTAGTATAACTTCCGTGCTAAGTGCTTTAGTTGTGGTTGCTGATCTTGCGGCAAATGAAAGGCTAAGGGGTCCTAAGCCCCTAACATCAACCCGATCCGTATATAATCGAAGCCTAAACGTCGTCCTTGCTGGATGAGCGACGAGCGGTGCGAGAGACCGGGCCCTTCCCATCGAACTCCACCGCCGATGTCTGGACAAGCACCGTCCTTCTGATGAAGGAACTGAAGTTGAAGTTGAAGTATCCTATTACGGTATGTAGTCGGGGCAGTGCGATGTGCTGATTCCTAAGGATTAAAAGTTGGAGGCGCGCATGCGCAACTGCTTTTCCTCAACCCCTCCCTTCTCATTAAACGGCAATAACGAGGGTAAAACTAATAACTGACGTAGAGACATCGTTCTCTGCATCCTCTATCGCATTGCGTTCAAGCCCCTAGCGTGTGCACGACTGATCGACCGTTCTCACCGTAGTTGGGGAACGAACAAAGTCCTGGCAGATTAGGAGAGCCTAAAGAGCCGCATGAGTTGCACTGGTTGCCTTGGTTACACCACCACCATCCATCACTCGCGATATTAGAGTAATAAACATTTTTATTTACAAACTTATTTTATTTATTTTACTTACATGTAATAGAAAAGACAAGAAAACCAATAGCGATAAAGCAATCAAGAAAGGATGAACGCAAAGCAAATGGCGACAGAAGACACGACATGAAATACAAACGAACACGATGAAAACCGGCAGCAACTTATTTTGCCTTCTTTTTGGCAGGACGACAAAAGGGAGGAATGCGGCCTCCGGTAGTCATTTCGCTAATATTTAGCACATCCTAAACGTAACTAAGCCAAAGGGAACCAGAGAGGGGAGCTTGGTAATACTTTTGCAGTCCCTTTCTAGTTCTGTTGAAAGTTGTACGTCAAATCTGAGATGAAAGATCGCCAAAAGCACCAACGAAATTACCGTTGCACCTCTCCACACCTTACCGTCAACCAGCGAGACAACTCATAAAAATGGCAACCGTTACAGGTTTGAGGCAGGTGTTTGACTTGTAACCTGGAGTCGCCAGTCGGGGTATCGTTTCTCAGTCCTTTCGCCGCCTCTCATCCTCCTCGTTGCCTCTCATCCTCCTCACCGCCTCTCATCCTCCTCACCGCCTCGCATCCTCCTCGCTGCCTCGCCGCCTCTCATCCTCCTCGCCGCCTGCCGTACCTATTCCACTTCCCTCTCACCGCCGCATCCAACCTTCCCCTCTCGAGTCTAGAATCTGCAACGCTGCGCGTCGAAGAATAGAAGCACGTCGTCCTCGTTGGGGGCATGGATATCTGCCGGGCGGGATTTTGTCCTCCAAAGTTTTCGACCACTTTCCCGAGGCCCTCGCCATGTCTATACGGCGGCTGTGGTCGATGAGTAACATAGCCTCCAGAATGGGTACCTGGCCCGGGAAGTCATCCCGTAGCCAATTCAGTTGCTCCTGGGTAGCTGAGTGCAGGGCATCGCCGTCATAGAAGTATGGGGTCTTATCGACAACACCTTTTGATATCAAGCTCTTCCTCGGCCCCTCTCTCTTGTGCTTCATGAAACTTTCCACCGCATCGGTTCCCCCTTTCAACCAGCTGAGATGCACAATAATGATGCATCCGATACTCCAGACATCACAAGTTTCTGGAGAAATCATTGATCCTCTGTAAGATGGTGAGGCATATTCACTCGACCATGGCCCCGCAACCCCCCCGTCCTTACCACGCAAATGGCCCCAATCTATGAGGACGAAGCTTCCGTCACCTCTTCGGCAGATGTTGCTTGGATGAGCGTCGGAATGAGAAAACTTCTTGTGAAACCCCGCACAGTCTCTGAGGAAAGCATCAATAAACTTCAGCTCTCTCGAGTAGGCGACCCACTTCAAACCCCGCTCTGCCGAATGCGCAACCGTCCACCAAGTCTTCCATTGCATCTCGAGAGTGTCTCCCACAAGGACAAACATGAGAAAGTTTTCTCCGCCATAGTCGAAGTCTCCCAGCATCTCCCGAATTGAGCGGCAGCTTCCATATTCCTGTGCTATACGATGATGGCATTCCTTTTCAGCATCTCGAGTGTTCATATCCCAAAATTTCTTGATGGCGACAACCGAGTGGCCCCGAACCGCTGGGCTGACGGCCGCCCTAAAGACTGTACCATTTCCGCCCTCACCGAGAATGGGTTCATGGACACGAACCTCAAGCTCGACAGAGATGACCTTCCCATCGGAATGTAGTAACACGAGGTATGTATGGGTGCTTCGAGAGTTTTCGATGCTGAGTAACTTTGCTGACGTGAGCGACCCATGTGATCGCATGGGAACAATATGAAGTTGACGCTGTCGAGATCTAGATTAAGCTTTGCGATGGAGTACCCCTACGTGCTGTGCGAATGGTACGGGCGGACAATTCCCGAACGACACAACCGCGGTTGATATCAGGGTTCGAAACTGTTTTCCAGGTGTTTGGGTTTACGGCAAGTGAGAATCTGGAATAAGTTAATCTCTATTCTAGTGCATTTCCCGGCTGTGCAGTACCAATGAAGCAGCTTGGGAGCTAGCGAGTCTTTGCAAAAGACGATAGATCAACCTCTGCACGACAGGAGAGAATACCAGTGAAGTTGTTGGCTGCGCTGTCGTCATTACCGCCGGGCCAATTACACCTCAGCCTCCTGTCCACTGGGCGTCAGTTAAGCTCCTCGACTCTATGGAAGTTCATCGCACCTTGCCTACAGCTACGAACTTAGCGCAACGTATAGCGATAAGGTGGAGAATGGTTTAGTTCGTGGGCGAGCACAGCGTGAAGTGACGACAATGTCGTTCGAGCTGGAAGTTGGGATGGTGACCGCGGCGACATGGATATCGGAGGAGGGAATTGCGCTAGCCTCATCTAGCCAATCACGGTCCCCTATTCACCCCACCACCCCATTACCCCACCATATTGTGAGCAGCTTCTCGGACAAGAAAAAATTCAGCATCTTTCCCCAGTTACTCACAACAATTGCCCTATGAAGTTTCGGTTACATGTTGTAAAGAACAGATTAGCCTCTGCAGTCAAAGATTGGTGGTGGCAGTGGGAAACCTGAGGAAGGCTGTGCTGCTTTTAGTAGCGCGCTGCATGCAAGGAGGGAAGGCGCTTAGGACCTAGCTTGGGAAATGCTTCCGTGGAAGATGAGATCGATACTATATTAGATGACATGGCGGACCTACAACGGGTTTTCATCACGAGGAGCTTACGGAATAGACTTCACCTCTGTTTCTCCCTACGTCCGGACTGTGCGCTCATAAACAATCTTTTGCAAACCAACATAATGAACACCACACATTCAGAACGCGATTGTGACATGTTGAGCAAGGGCCCTGGATCCACTGATAAACGGCCAGTAATCAATAGCGACTGGAGATAATCAGGACCTGACAGCGCGACCTTAAAGAGCCCTTCTAGTGGTCAATTGGTGCCATTGTTCGCCTAAATACTGACAAGGATAGGATAGAATGCACTACTACACTACCGCGCAATGCCAACTCCGACAATTCTGGGCTGATAAGGTTAAACAAAACCCCAAACACTGCATCTATACAAGATTATTTAGGGTGCTCTTTCTGATCTTGATCACATCTAGTCGTTATTGAATGGTGGCTATCTTTGTCTTTGGGAGCGCTGGTGGAGCAGATTCCGACGGATTTTGCCGGTTCTTCGATGCTGCTCCGACCCAGTATTCACAGTATGAGCTTGCTGATGGTCCGTCGTAGGGTGCTGCGGGGAGGAGGGGCATAAAAGACGGATCCACATGTGTGCGACTTTTGAAAGTGATGGAAAGCAGCTTTGTTGTTGCGGAAATGACATCGAACTTGAGAAGCGGGATCTTAGGTGTGTCGATCGCAATTACGAGGATGGAGAGGCTTATTTGCTCACTATTTATTCGTTAGAGAACCATGAGCAAGACTAGCCTAGTTCTCAAAATCTACATAGATGTTCTTAAGCTACTTATACTACGTCCTCTCCATAATGCATAAAATTCCAATCTGTCGGCACAATGATATCAGTTCTGGTGTTTTCCTTATCATATGGATCGTCAACCTACATCGAGATAAGCATACCGACGAAAGCGTGCCCGCCATCCTCCACACTAAACACTGCACCACCCAAGTCGCACGAGGAGGCGCCAAAAGCTTGTTTGTCGGTGAGGCTACAAAAGATAGAGTAGGGAAATATTGAGTATAATGTTATTTGAACTTACGGTTTTTATTCAGGAATCAGGATTAAAACCCTCGGAGACCATATTACTGTACTGGTCATAGTGGTTCGGACACTTTTTCGTGCTGATAGATTTTTTCAACCCCGAATGATCAAAAACTGATCAAATCCACATAAAAACTTTTTCGGCCACACCATTCTGCCGACGTCCAAACCACTGTGACCAGTACAGTATGCAGCATGACCCTCTTGACTGCAAGGTATCCATTTTGTGAATTTATCGAGGTTTCCCCTCTGGCCGAGTGTATTTTTGTAGCATAACCCTCCCATATATATGGAAAAATAACTGGAATAATTAAAAAAGGTTCATCCTTAATTCTCAGATGTATGGTTTCTTTATGCTTCTTCCTGTCTTAGTTGTGTTTAAATGCTGTGAGTGACAAAAGCAATGGTAGTCATTCGTGACATAGATTGAAAATGCGTGAGTAATTACGCCTGTCATAACATTCACTAGCCCTACTCCTTAACTCTGACGTGACTACTCATTAAATGTATCATTTGATCGCAACACAACACACAGCATCATCCCTCACAAACTGGAGAGAAAATAAGCATTAAATACCCAACAACTACTCTTGAATTGTCCTTATTTTGTCTGCTGTTTAGTTTAGCATTTTTGGCGAGGGCTATCTTATATAAACAGTGGCCAAGAGGGTTACGCTGCACAATATTGTCTAGGCTGACAGACTCGGAGGGCTATCCTGAATAAAAGCCGTTGAACTTATTTCATTGGGTTCATCACTGCCCCCCCGGACCACCATCTCTCTACCTACCTAGTGCATAATTCTCAAAATTCTCGCGACGTCAAGGTTCCCCTCGAAGTTCTTCTTTCAGCCGTTCTATCTTTCGCCTCTTATGGAGTTTGACAGGCAATGACAACTGCTAGATGGTTTTAACGCTGCGGCTGATTCTCTACGATTAGTGCAATGTGCTTTTTTGAGGTGTAGGAACGGGCGCCCAGATCTCGAGGATACACTATTTTACGAGCCCTGGGTTCGTTACTGGTACACTTTCCGAGGGCTCGAAACAAGTGTTCCGTACCATCAGCGACCCTTACAGTTCGCGACATTTACAGTCCCATTCACAAACTGGTGAGCGTTTGCAAACCGTCTCCCATTGGTGACTTTACTACTAGTACTTCCGTTCTTCATGTATCTTATCCCCTGGATCGTAACGGTTCCCGGCCCATACGGGCCGCCCGCGCAACCACCTCACCACACGTCCAAAAATGGTCATCAGAGGCCGTCCTTTTTATCAAGTCTTCTTCAGTAGCAAATAAAACTTTCTGTCAAAGTGAATTGTAAATTATATGTGATGTGACTTTATAAGTCTTACTGTCCCACCCAAATTTGCTCTCTGAACTGGCAACCCACCCCATGTCTATGCACCACTACCCACCTTTCTCCTTTACAGGTGATTGAATTCCACAAATGATGCCTTTCATTATTGGGACACCACAGTTACTTGCATTTTGAACATGCTTAGCAAAGTTTGGGTAGAGATTTGGTATTTCTGACTGGGCTTTCCTGCTGGCAAAGCCACCATCCCAGCTACTTTCCCTTCTCAAGGTGTACTCAAAATTGCCTGTGACTCCAGCTCTGGCTGAGGGGTAAAGATATGCCCTCTTTGATGTTTGACAAAGTGAGTTTTAGCCTTGTTCACTAAGAGAGCTGTGTGATGGGTATTGGTATCCCCCCTCTGAGCCTCAACTCTTGGGCACATTGCAGATGGAATTCCTTGTGTGTAATGATATTGGGACTTCAGGGCATGTCCTTAGCACTAAGCTTGAAGAATATTTTGGGGTGTTATGGGCAGAGTTGTCCATCTGGGCTGCACAGTGACATTTTCGAGTTTTTGGGGAGCTGATCTTGAGACAACCTTCCCAACAAAAACTGCCCTTTTTATCGGCACCCCATTCCTGTACAGTCCTTAATTTTTGGCAAAATGCTCTCAAGACATAAGAAAGTAAGTTTATAATGCTCCCAGGCCACCCCCACAGAGTTGTGGTTGCATCGCTAAATATTTGCAGGTGGGGAGTCGGTTGCCATGCCCAAACGGGCCGGGAATGCCAAAGTTACGATCCAGGGGATACGTACAAAAAACCTCAAAGTTAACAATTAACCACCCTCCGAATTCCGGCATACATCTATCTTGTATTCGACCGGAGTGGTACTTCTAATCTAATCTATTCGCCTTGATCTTTTTACTTGGCAGAGGTATTCAGACGAGTTGAGCTTCTAGTCTGACGCAAGTTGCCGATGCCTAAACCATATATTGTTCTGGCACTGGATGCAAGCCTGGGGGGTTCAATTGTGGATGGATTTTCATTGCCAATGTTGTAATATTGCGAGCTGGTGTACTCAAAGAGCTGGAAATCTGCTCCAAATCCCGCCACCTCCCCAGGTCTCTTGTACGAAGCTACGCACTGCTCAACTGCGCGCGGCTGCGGAACTTCATGAGACTAGACGGACAACATCTGTATCGTAACATGCCTACCCCGTACCTACTAACTAAATAGATTTTTGTATGCCGCTCTTCTCAATATTTTGCAAAGGAAGGTTCGATACATTTACAATATAGAACCCGGTGGCTGTTGACTGATAGAACCAGTCTTTATGAAAAATACCATGCAAGTCTATTTCCCTTCTAAATGGGATTAGAGGTGGAAACCCGTTGTGCTATATTCTCAAGAGAGTCTAACATATGATCCAGCTCTTAGTGGTTTAATAAACTGTCTAGACGGTCTCTGATATCGCAGTGGATCAAAACAAGCCAGGGCGGTTTACCGTATACTTTCCGCACTTTTCCAGTCATTCCATTGATTTTCACCAAAAATGTGACGACACACCACGTGATACGGATCACCCAGCCTCTGCGTGGAACGCGTACGCTATTCACCCCGCAACCGTGCTCCTACAGCTATTGCGACTTCTCCACATCAGCATCGTGCCCAGCTTCTCTCCTCTACGACTGAATGATTCTCGCCTCTCCTCTGTTACCCACTCTACTTTCCCCAATCTTGTTATCAACCCTGCTCCTGGCTTCCCCGCGACAGAAGCATCATCCTCGTACGCTCCGCTGAATCTTTCTCCGCCGAATCTTTCTCCGCCGAATCTTTCTCCGCCGAATCTTTCTCCGCCAATCCTATACCGGCAACCCTCGGACACCTCAATTGCTTCACGATATCTACGGGTAGCAGCTTGTTCGAGGTGCTAGCAGAAGGGAAAGCTGGGTCTTTTACTGTGGAACCGGAACGTTTGCAGCTATCGAGGTCAAACTTATCAAGAAGAGGATAATGTAAGCCAAGTTTGTCCGAGTCTGAGTTAGCCATGGTTGGCTAATTCATGTGATAGCTTCACGTACTACCCAAAGAAATCTCTGTTGAAAGTCAAAGATACCCACTATCATTCATGCCAGTGCGGCGGGTTGGTTTTCGAACTGGGTAGCAGAACTTCGGCAGGGCGGACTAGAAAGAGTACAAGCAATTCCGGAGGGAAGGTTTAAAAATTTCAGAGGACAATATGTGCATGTGTGAGTATAAATTTATTGGGCTCACTTTGTACTAGTACTAATATATAGTTAGAGTGAAAGTACCCGATGCGGCGTTGTTTGTTGGCGGCCGCCTATGGCCAACCATCGTCGTTGAATGCGGATATATTGAGACCTATGCTAGCCTACAAGACGATACGAAATTGCTATTGGAAGGATCAGAGGGACGGATTGGGAAAGTAATAGTTGTTAAACTGGAAGAGATCGGACCAAATGGAGGCATCGATGCAGGTTTTGTCGAGGTCTGGGAGTATAACAGAAAATCGCAGAAAGCCAAGCGTCGTGGCGGGCATTTCGTAGGACACCCATTGCCTCTTCCGTTGTCACTTCTGGCATTTGTCATGAAGCTCTACCCCACCCCCCTATCTCGGCAGACGCAAGCCGTTCGCTTCACAGCCGCCGAACTTCTCAGAAACAGATACGAGGCCGAGAAGACTGCCGATATGCAACCTGATGACATACTGCCTCCGCTGTATCTCGAGCCGCTGCGCAAATTGGTTGCTGCGAATTGTGAGAGGCATCTTGCGTTCGAAAATCGGAATCATGATGACCTGGCCGAGTTGGAGTGCCGAACGTGTTGTCAACGTTTTGGGCCGGGGTGCGTCAGAGAACAATAATTGAATTGACTAAATATTGTATAGAATAGCCCATTCATGCTCGATGGTAAGGATAGTGTTGACACGTATACGCAGTGCGGTGGTGGAAAACTCGTTTGTTGTCTAGTCTAAAATCTAAAGAGAGAAAAGGAGAAAGCCAACAAGGACACGAAGCCCACAATGCTATTAGAAACGGCAACCCACGTAACGGCGAAGCAGTCACATAATGCCGGTCGGTGATCTCAGGCGAAAGCCCATATCTCCGTCAACAGATAGACGTCTTTGGGTTATGGTGTTTATTGTTTTCTCGCTTTGACGAAGGGTTTCCTCGTCCACATGAAGGTTTTCCTTGCTGTGATGAGATTGCAATTCTATTTCCTTCCAAGTTGCAATTCTAATTCCCTTTGTCGCAATTGTTGGGTTAGAGTGTTACGGGGTATGTGCGGGAGTGGGAGTTCGCGCGCGACGTATGTTAATTGATACCCCTCTCTGATACGGAGGGAATGGCGACAACTTCAGAAATCGCGCACGAACTTAGCCAGATCGATCGCGAGGACAAACAGAGACAGTTCCACGGGAAGCAAGAGTACGAGAGACTCAAGGCGCAAGAGGAACGAGAGGATTTCGAAATTGGTCTCAACAGAGCCAAAATCGAAGATGATTTGAGGAGGCGCGAGGATAGTCAAGCGACCCCCCAGGGCAGAGTCAGGATGGCTTCCTAGCGATCTGAGCGACATGAGAGCATACTCCGACCTTACGGGAAAAACTGGAGTTACGGGTATCACGAGATACAGAAGCAGAAGTGTGGACAGCCAAGGGTCATCAAGGCTGTCCTCACCATCACCCACGACGAGTTATGGAGGCAGTAGGATTTCTTTTCCATCTGCGACTCCGAGACAGACTACAGAATGCGAGGGAACCATTGTTGGTTTCCCACCGAGTGTGATTCCCCTGGATCCTTTTTCGACTCCTAGGATGAGTGCCCAACTTATTGCGCAAAAGTATATTCAGTCGGAGGAAAATACCAGCAGGGAAGCGCAGGAGAGTGAGGAAGAGGAGGCGGGAGTGCCAGAGACCCCGAAAAGAGGCCGCACACCCACTTTCGAAAATAGCGACAGCGATGACACAATGATGGAGGTGCAGTGGAGGGAGGAGGAACCCTACATAACGCCAACAAAGCAGGGAAGGAAACATAATAAGGGAAGGGAGTGAAGAGGCTGGAAATGCCCGAACGACCAATCCCGAATATGCCGCAGATGCCAAGCAGGAGAAAGTTGGAGGCTGGTTGGGTCAAGCCTGCAGAGAGCCTGAGGAATGAGCAAGAACCAAATAGATTGGAAGCTTTTATTGGTGAGTATCTTCGGAACACTAATGGGCTGAGGGATTTTATGGTTAGACAGGAGAAATACGAGGCGGAATATTCAATGTGGTGCCAACAGCTGGGGGAACATGTCGCCGCAAGACAAAATCATACTGATGCAGCCGTCATGAGCACGAGGAAGATTAGTATGGAAATCAAGGAACAGGTGGAGCTGAGTTGGGAATATGATGAGGCTAGAGCAGGAAGGCTCAATAATAGACTGAGTAAGATTGAAAAGAGACTGGCTAAGATCGCACCAGTGAATATGGCCAAGACGATTGAAAATGCATTGAAAGATTGCATGGAGGGAATGATTGAGCAGCTGATGGATAAGGTGGTGAAGAGGTTTGAGAATGCAGCTGAAGAAGATGAAAGGAAAAGAGAAGTCTGAAGGGGGAAACAGGTAGAGAATACCCTGGAGGATGACATGAGCGATATTGAATTTGAGCCGGGAGCGACTTTTTCGGAGGAAGAAAATAGAAAGGTGGAAGAAGTCATCCAGGCTGAGATGGAGGTGGATGGGCAAGAACTGGAGCAGTGCAAGCATGTGCTGGTGATTCCGCCTGGGGGAGAGAAAGGAGAGTTTTTGCGGTTGGAAGTGGGACAGGGAATGATCCTGAAAAAGAAAAAGAAGCCGGTGGTGCCAGTAGTACTACAGCAAATGGAGAAGAAGGGGAAAAAACCACCGGAGCCTGAGAAGAAATTGGCAGAGAAGAAGAAAGGTATGTGGGTGCAGAGAGCGGCAGCACCACCTCCTCCGAGGTGCCAGCCGGAGCAGAATAAGCAACAGCCGGGAGAAAAGAAGTAGAAGAGGGATGGCTTCACAGAAGTAAAGAGCAGCAGTGAGATGAAGCAGGAGATGAAGCCGGTCCCCCCAGGACAGAATTCGATAGAGAAGAAAGGGGTGATGTTCACAAGGGATAATCAACTCCCCCTTTCTCAGAAGAAAGATTTGGATATTTCATTGGAAGTAAATAGAGCACTTTTCGAGGCAAAGGTCCCACATTTTTTATGCATTCAGGGGGTTACAAAAAATACCCGAGGATGCTTGTCAACAATTATGACCCCTGGTGCAACTGCTGGGATGTTGATTTGGTACAGGGAGGTGGTGATCAAGGCGGCGAGAAAGGTGGACGCAGGTATTGTAGACATCAAGACAAATGAGCTCTGGGAGAGAGTGAAAATGCATGGCGTGAAATTTGATAGATATCTCAGGAAGAAGACGGGTGGAGGTCTGGAGAAGTTGCTACAAGAAGTGCAGGCTGAAAATGAGAGGGTGGTGTTGCCCCTCGCTATCAACTGGATTGGAGGACCAAAGGATGTGCAGAAAAAGGAGGCAAAAGGAAAGAAAGCATCGCGGGTTGTCTTTGCGGTCGAAGGAAGTAAAATGGCCGAAAAAGTTTTGAAGGGAGGATTGAGGGTGGCAGGAGTGAAGTATAATGTGGAGAAATTTATGACTGCCAGACCGGATTCTTTTTGTGGAGTATGCAGCAGATGGGGACATATTGAGGCGAAGTCTGGGGCTTTGAAGATGCTGGCTTGCATGTTGTGTGCAGGACAGCATTTGACGAAGGACCATAAGTACAACGTGGTGGGTTGCAAGGCGAATGCAGGACAAAACGGCAACCATAATGTTGTCAAGTGCGTCAATTGCAAGGGGAATCATATTGCGAAGGCCAATTGTTGCATTAAGCAACAGGAGGCAATAAAGAAAGCAAGAGAAGAAAAGCGAGCCTGGAAGGAAAGAGAAGGGGAACACCGAAATGTGACTACGGATCAGCAGAAAGAACTGCAACAAACAGAGGATGGGGTGCCATCGACGAAAGATGCGGAAGAGAAAGTTCAGGAGGATAAACTGACACGAAAGGAGCCAGAGGTCAAAGTTGTTTTGACACAGACGACAACCAAGTCAAGCTGTAATGCAGGGATCAAAAAATCCCCTGTGACGTAGTGGTGAAGTGCATAATGCCCAATTGTGGGAGGGGGTATGATGCAACAATGATTGCGTTGAAAAAGGGAATTGTTTGGGGGGGCTAATATTGTGATGTTACAAGAACTGGTGGTAGAGAAGGAGGGATACAGCATTAGTCACCCAGAATTTAGATTGGTCAGAGGAGGAAGAACGATGACCGCAATACGAAGAGATACACACCTGGAATTTTCGGAAGTGGATATGGGGGGAGATGAAGATGTACAGGTGTTTGATATAAAATACCCTTCAGAGAGAAAGATGAAATTGGTGAATGTGTACGATCAGCTGAGACAGGTGGAGGGGGTGAGGAGTCGAGGCAGATTGGCACAGATGGCAAGATGGACAGAGATTATGGAGCAGAGAAAGATCTTGGTGGGAGGGGATTGGAATGCTCACAGTGATAGATGGGATCTGGAGTGCCTACCAAAAAGAGATGACGTCTTTCTAACGAGTCTTATGGACGAGTATGATTCAATGGATGTTACTGATGGGGAGGCAACCCATATGAGTATGAGAAATGGTGAGATTTTGAGATCGCTAATAGGTTTCTTCATAACGAAAGCCGAAATGGCCGATAATTTGGAGATAGCTACAGATTTGGCAATGACTTCAGATCACACAATGGTGTGTGCCCACTTAAGATGGGATGAAGGGGAAGGGGTCAAAGTGTCGAGAAATGTTATGGGATGGGATATTGATGGGCTCAAGTCAGAGAAGGAAAAAGAAAATTATGAAAAAGCTAAAAAATATTGGAAGGACAAGAGCTCAGAGAGAACCGTTTTGACTGAAGAAAGCAGTGGAGAAGAATTACAGAAGGAAGCTGAGTGGATACAGTGAAATTTTGTTAATCATCTCAATAGGTGTTGCAAAAAAGTTAAAGTTTGTGCAAGATCCAAGAGGTGGTGGAATGGGCAGATTGCAGAAAACAGAAAGATTTTGGACTCGTTAAAGAGGGCTAGAAGAAGAGGGGAAGCAACGCAACAACAGGTTAAGAAGCAGCAAAGTAACCTCCGAAGAATTATCCGACAATTGAATACAAAGATGTGGAAGGAGTTTTTATCTTCGGCTACTCGAGATCAAGTATGGCACCCATTGAGGTATACGAAACCTGGAGGGCAACAAATGACAAAAGCTTTAAAATCCAGGGGTGGAGAGGTGGCAGAATCCTGGGAGGAGAAAGCAGAGTTGATTAAGGAAGAAGCGTTCCCGAAGCCTCTGAAGGGTGTGGAGAGAAAGGCCTGGAAAGAGGGAGGAGGAATATGGAACATGATAACTGAGGAGGACATCAGGGAAGCGGTGTTTGGACAGTCAGTCAAGAAGGCACCAGGGCCGAATAGACTGGGATTTAAGGCGATAAGATTGTTGTGGCAGTGGGATGTTCCAAGAATAATTGGAATTGTCCAAACAACTTTTAGGTTGGGAATACATCCACGAGCTTGGAAAGAAGTGAAGGGGGTAGTTATACCGAAACCGAATAAACTGGACTACGGACTCGCCAAAGCATATACAGTGATCACGTAGTTGAATTGTCTGGGAAAAGTGGTTGAGAAGGTAGCAGCAAATGCAATAGCAGAGGAATGTGAGTGAAGGCAGCTACTTCATGATGGACAGTTTGAAAACAGAAAGAGAAGATCAGCAATAGACGCGGTTGGAAGGTTGATGAAGAAAGTAGAAGAAGCGTGGGGGAGGGGGAATACCGCGGCATTGCTGTTGATGGATATTAAGGGAGCCTTTCCACATGTGGCGAAGGGGAACTTGATAAAGAGAATGGAGGAAATGGAATTTGAAGCCGATCTGGTGAGATCGGTGGAGAGTTTTATGGAAGAAAGAAGAGTGATTATGTCGATGGATGGAAAGGAGGGAAACAGTATGGAGGTGGAAACGGGAGTTCCACAGGGGTCACCAGTGTTGCCAGTACTTTTCGTCATATACCATTCAGGGTTATTCGATAGAGTTGAAGAAAAAGAGAAAGAGTGCGGGAGTGAGGGTATATCTTTTGCCGATGATGTGGCATGGGTGGTAGAAGGTGAAGATGTGGGGGAATTCACACAACGGCTAGAGGGATGTGCCAAAGAAGCACATATATGGGCAAAGGAAAACGCCTGTCGGTTTGACGACGAAAAAACTGAACTGATATTGTTTACTCGAAAGAACAACAATAAGAAACCGAATATCAAGGCCAAGATAAGAATCGGGAGTCGTGAGGTTCAATTAAACAAAGAAGCAACGAGATCATTAGGAGTATGGCTGCATAGCATGCTTACGTTAAATGACCATACGAAGAAGATTTTTGCAAAAGCAAGAAGAGCCCAGAATGGAGTGCGATTCTTAATGACGACTGAAGGATTAAACTCGGAAGGATGTCAACGAATTCAAGTCGCTGCAGTACAGGCCGTGGCATTATACAGAGCTGAATTGTGGTGGAAAGAACAGAAAAATAAAGCACAAGAGGTACAAAAGATTTTGAATGAACAAGGCAGAAGGATAACTGCATGCTTTGGGACAACACCTCAAGGAGCTTTGATGAATGATGCTGGATGTAGACCGGCAAATGTGATTCTGAACAACCGGGTTAGACGGTATAAGATGAGACAAATGATGATGCCCGATGCAACAGGCAGAGGGAGAATGATAGAAATGGAAGGCAATGTGGTTCAAAGGGTGGAGGGGATTGATAAGATAATCCCAGAGGAGTTTTGTGAAAGGAGGCAGTACGAATGAACGACATTACCGACCATAAAGAAAAGCCTGAAAGGGAAAGTGATTATTCAGGAAGAAGAACAGGCATTGGAGGAAGCAAGAAAAGAAAGAGAGGGCTTGCTTCTTTGGACTGACGGATTGAGAAAGGAAGATAAGTGGGTAGGGTGTGCAGTGGTATGGAAGGAAGAAAGGTGGAATAAGAGGAGGGTACACCTGGGCCGACAGAAGGAAGCATTTGACGTGGAATTGTATGCGATGTCGGAAGCAATGAGAATTGCGGAAGAGATCAGCAATAAGAAAGAAGTGAGGAGAGTGACGATTTTTACGAACTCCCAAGTGACTTTACGAAGAATACAATCGGATGAACCAGGACCAGGACAACTACTGGCATTATGCACGAAGAATTGGGAAAGTGAGTTGACTGATGAAAACATCCAGGTAGAATACCGGTGGGTACCTGCACATAGGAGTGTGGAAGGCAACAAAGAAGTGAATCTACAAGCGACAAAAGCGGTGTATAAGCATTGCAGAAGTTATACCGAAATGCAAGTGCCGTTACCTCAGTTAAATTATGTTTCTTTCTCCCATATTAGCCGGAGGTTAACAGAGGTGAAATGGGAAGAAAGTAAGAAAGAAATTCAAGAGATAGGGAAGAAATCGAAGCAGAGTTACCGGTATGATTTGGTGAAAAGGGGGGGTAACAAAGCGGTGATGGAATCCTGGAAGTCGATTGCAGCGAGGTTTTATCAGCTTAAGACAGCGCATGCTCTTATGGAAAAATACCTAATGTGAATCGGAAAGAGAGGAGATATGAAGTGTTGGTGATGTGGACACGAATATCAAACGAGAGACCACCTTTTCAAGTGGTGTAAAAGATGGAAATGAGAACAAAAAAGGCTTTGGGTTGATGGGCAGAAGGGGGAAGAGGGGTATGAGGGTGTTGAGAAGGTGTTAAAAAAGCCAAAGATTAGATTGCCGATGTCTCTTGTTTTTGCAGAGAAAAAATGTTCGTGGGTGCTGTTAGATTTTCTTTATCTTACGGATTTTGGCAGAATTAGCGGAGTGGTGGAGGAGGTGGTAAACTCAGATCATGAGGAGTCGAGTGATGGGGGGTGTAAAAGTTGATGTTGTTTTTTGGCGGTTTCTTTTGTTTTTGGGGAAGAGGACTCGTGACTTTGCTTTCGTTCCTTATGTTATGGAAGAAGCGGGGAGGAAATGTGTATGGGATATATGCCATGGCCGCTAGTGGCCGAATGCAATATGATTACAAACAAACAAATGTTAATTGATGTTTTTTGGGGGATCGCGAACGTCTGCTGAAGCTTATATATGACGCGATACAGAGCCTCCAGAACCCTTACCCACTGCGAAAACACCTCTTACACTCGTACGTATGTGGTGGTGGTGGGAAGGCTCGGTTTTCCCACCACACCGCCGGTGGTCTATACTATCCCCCTTGGAGGAATACCCAGTGGTGCTTTGCTTCTGCGTTTGTAGCCGTCGATCATCACAGTCCATAGTGCGATAAGACTATTGTCCACTCAACTGTATTCTCAGCACACCTACTATGTTTTCGCTTTTTCACCAATGGCTCGCATGTGCCAATTGCATCATAATGACTCACTCGGTTTATGCAGTGTTCCGATTGTTAAATGAGCAAGTCAGCACTATCGTGTAGTGTTGATAGTGAGGCTTGCATCTCGGAAATTGCTGATGTATATATAGAGGACTACCAGGCGTAGCCATTACTACCAACATGAACTTCACTCTCTTTCTTAAGCACGTTTCCATTCATATAGTTTAGTACCAGTACCTTAGTACGTAACAGATTTATACTGATTACATACACTCATTTTCTACCGTGTCTATTCTTGTATATACACTTCGATCTGCGCTTCTATATATATCTCTCTGTCTGCCGCTACGCACTCCGTACGCTCTCGTCTAGAAACCCCTATTAAACGCAGCTACTGCAACTGCATTGTGGGCGAATAGCCCATCCGCTACACCAGTTTACACTAAATGGATCCTGTTCTAGTCCAGTCACCGTGATATCCACTCACGGATGGACTACATCCACCCGCCAATGGACCAGTCCATTCACCGGTACACGAAGCTGAGGCAATATTGAACTCGGCCATCCTGACTTTTGCATTACATTCTGATTCACTCATTTATATCTTGATCCTCGCCTTCTTCAGACTCCAATGAAGAGAGCGGACTATCAGAGTCCGACTCAGAGTTTCCATCAGCCCTCTCATCAATATCAAGGCCCTCATCTTCATCCTGTCCTTCGATATCCTGGGTCTCCTCACCCACCCCCACCTCATCGGCCTCCTCTTCTACAGCAGTATCTCCCTGGGTGTTTGCTCTTCTGCGCTTTCCAGAACCACCAGCTGACCTACCAATAGTCTTCTGACTGCGGGCCCGTGTTTCGGGAGGAGATTGTGCCCCGACTCGAAGCGAAAACACACCTGATTGTACCACCACATCGCAATTCTTACAGTTCAGGTTCTCTTCTTGTCCGTGGAAATGAAGCGTGCACTTTGAAGTTGTTTTGAAGCACGCACAACGGTTTGTCCCACAGTCTGCCCAGCATCCACATTGCACCTGTCTACATATTAGATACTGGCATTGAGTCAGTGTTCCTAAGCGGCCCGGCCTCCATTCTGAAAGCCTGCGCTAAGGGCGGCCCGGCCCGCCTGGGTCAGAAGCCGCCCGGCCTGCACGTGATTTAAAAAGCCTGCATCGGCCTGCATAAGCCTTGGTCTGGTTGATGGATGGAATACGGCAATGGCAGGGCTACGATGATTGAGTTGGATATGGTTTATGTTTCGTACTTTGGAGACTTTCTTAGTAAACAAAATATTCTGTTTAGGCTTAGTCTGCCAAGAAAAGCCGCCCGGCCGCCAAGAAAAGCCGCCAGGCCGGCCGGAAAAGCCGCCAGGCCCGGCCCGGCCCTCATTTGAAAGCCGCCGCTAAGGCCGGCCTATGCAAAGCCGGGCCGGCCTGGCCGCTTAGGAACACTGGGCATTACCATGGATGGCAACCACAAACATGTAAGGCGCGTTCATCATCGCCATGAAGTCATGTACCCAGCAGTCTCTAAGGTTGCAGCCATCCCCGTCAAGCATATGACGGTATTCTGTATCACACCAGGTTGATGAAATGCGACTAAAAGTGTTCAGCACACATAAACCTAAAAATGCAATGTCAAGTCTCCAAGACAGGCGCTGTAACTGGAGTAAGCGTAGCAAGTCGGTCGGAAATAGGGGAAATGGCGAGCGGGATGTGGACTGGCGCAAGACCGAATAGTGCGGAGGGAGTGCCAGACAGCACGCTGGGCGAATAAAAGGTCTGGATCAATCTGAATCAGAAAGGATGAAGTTAGAGGAAGGAATGGATGAATGGAGGAAGGAAGGGGTAATACATACAGCAGCCGGCGGGTTGATGTGCAGCAACTCTTGTTGATCGTGTTTTGACATAGTTAGGATTGTTCTAGTGCGGTGAGCTTGGTAGAAGGACGCATGGCCGACGGAACACTAACCTTGAGTGCACTTGACTAAGCTAAGCAACTGAGGAAAGGGTTGGGACAGGGAAAGCGATAAATCTCTCGAATACTTTCCCTTGCCTCGTGTTACATCCTTTTCGTCGGAGGCAGCCTACCTGCGTGCACTCAGGCCACGACTGCGTTTAGGTCCATCGAGTAACATGGCATCTCACTTCCGCAGAAAATCCATCCACGTTAAGCGGGGGTAGTCGAATATGAATCTGAGCTTAGTTACATTACCGGCACGCGGGTTATCTCGCAGCGTTTTCCTCGCAGCGTTCCGCGTTCAACAAGCAGCCATCTTCCTAGCAACAACAACGCTATCTGGTATTCTTACACATCAACAAAATGGAAATATTCAATCTTGATTCACTGCACCAGAAGTGTTGCATGTGCACCTCTGACTTGCCGGCCCGTAAATCCCACATTCTGGGGCCCCGAGGCTTTCAGTTCTCAGGTTTTCTCCAACACCGTCCAAGCAACCATGGACACCGCCCCCCCTACACTCATTATGGATGCTGGACGAACTAGATGGTGATCCAGCTCGTTAGTGCGTGGCTGACAACGGATCTCCCGCTCATTGTCCCCTACTAGAGTCTCGTTATCCCCCAGACTTGCTGATAATCTAGTTGAAGTTTTTCTTAAGTTCGTCACATTCAATACTGCCCAACTGGCCTATGCAAGCCATGTTCCAGACAACACCAGTACCCAGCGGCAATTGCATCCGACGAGGCATCACAAAGCATGGGAAAATCTAAATTCAGCCCACCGATGAGACAGGTACGACAAAAAGAACGGTCAAGAACACTAACTTGCACTGGTCGCTGTAACCTATACATTAAACCGGTGCTAATCCTGAGTTAAATATGTGTGCGTAGATATCTCACTGGAGTAAACAAGAATGTTCCTTTGGTATTGATAATTACTTGGGATGAAATCCACTCCTCATCGAGGTGCGCATTGAACAATAGCCTCTGATCACGAAACAATCCCTTGAAGCATACATCGTAGTTCTTGTCGTGGCCTCCAACGGCGGTATTGTACAAGTACATTCATAATCTCTGTAAAGTTTATACCAAAGAGAATGTCATAATAAAGTAAACATGACAACGTAAAAAGCGCTGGCAAAGACTACAGAATTACAGGCAATATGGCGAATAAAGACTATAGAATTGTAAATAAATATGTAAAAAGCGCGAGGATGATAGTTGCCGGGAAATATGTAAGAAGCGCATGGAAAGACCACAGGTCTCCTTGTAAACTGCAAACATCACAACTTATCAATCTGCATACCTTCCAGATCGCAGTCGAAATTCTCCGAAGTGTTCTCGGCTTCAAACAAACACAGAACGACTTTGCTTTCAAACTCAGACAACTCCGTTTTCTGGGCAATGGCAGACTTGGTAGGGCTCGTGTTAGGAGATGGCCTTGCAGCTTTATCCATCATGTAGAGTACCCAATTGAACGCGCTATGTAACTGATTAGGGAACCGAATATCGAAGTTCTCCGACTCGAAGACCTTGCCCTCGGTCCCTATATACGTGAAGCGGTAGTTGATTCCATCGGAATAGAAACCTTGGACATGGTCAAACATCTTCTGCGCCTGCAGGCGAAGTTGGTGCATGATAGCCAGGTACGTTAAAAGCTGGCTACGCGCCTGGGAGAAAGTTGCCGGATTCTTAGCTTCTACAGCAATTAGGACTGTACCCGAACCGCAGTTATTCCTTTCCCATGTGCAAAGGCCCAGTACCCTTTCCAGAAATCCTGATCCGCTTTGATGGGTTGGTTCTTTTGTCGGTGATGTCAACCGAAAGGTCCATGCCAGGGAAAATATGCATTGGTAATGGGCGACGGTTGGCTGGGGGAGTGGTGCGACCGGTGATCAGTGTTCTGAAGCGGTCAGTCCGGTCAGATCTGAGCATGATCTATGCCGGCTGTGCCAAGGCCGGCCACGAAATTTTTGACCCAGGCCGGCCGCTAATCTGACAGATTTGATCTGACCGGACTGCAGATATCTGGTGGCCGATGGTGCTACTAGTACGAAACATTGGGACTCGAAAGAATGAAACAAACTCATTACAAATAATATTAACCTTCAAGCTCCTCCACCGCTGCTTCACCTAGCTACTTTTATCTTGCAAATAATGCATTCACCGCACATTAAGCTTGTAAAAACCGTCAGATTTCGGCAGACCCATGCGGGCCAACGTAAGTCTATGTAGTCGTGTGAAGGTCTATGCAGGCCAATGAAGGTTATTGCCCGAATCTGTAGTCTTAGTGTGGTTTCGCTGCAACTATAAGTTTAAACCCTGCCAAATCTGCAAATTTATGCAGGCTTCTGCAGGTCAAAGTATAACCCCGCAGATCTGTAGATATCTGCAGGTCGGCCCAAGTTTACGGGGAGACGGCCTGTGCCGGCCCAGATCAGTGGCGGCCTTCGTTTGGGTGGCCTCTATCTGACCGGTCTACGGATCTACAGACCGGTCGGCGGCCGGCCTGGCCGCTTCGGAACACTGCCGGTGATATCGATGGTGTCTGACAAGCTATCACTGTAGGCAGTAAGGTACTATACCCGAGCTAACCATTCAGGGCAGGCCAATGATTCAAGCTGTGAAACGTCTCCTCATTGTGATATTCTAGCTTCCGTACACTATTATTGAGCGCCAGAATTATTTAGACGGAATGAAACTGCCAGACGTCAGCATTAATAATGTACAGACTCGCACCACTGACAACCCCGAGGCACATGAACATATGTCCTTTTCTGTTGGGTACTGTTGGACGTACCTTTAACGCTCGGAACGCCATTGGAGCGCTGGAACAGTGTGTGATTCGAATTGCGCGCCTGTGAAAACGATGAGGGCCGGAAAACAGTGCCAAGCAAGAACTCTCTCCCAGATCAGTGCAAGAGGCAACTTTGGCGGAGGTGGTGGAGGAGGAGGACAAGGAGCTTGACCCTGCGCCGGATTTGACCTCATGGATTCGACGTGTGTTTTATTTAATGAGCTACACGCGACCTCTTAGATCATGGCCTCGCCTTCTCGTCCGTATTTCCCATCTGCCGCCTGGCGTCAACTGCAGCATCTCTTTCTCCTCCTCCCTTCTAGACTGACAAAAGGGAATGTCCTCCGCACCCTCTAGAGTTCCTAGCTCGTTGGTTTCATATACTACACGTTAGACGCAAAGAGCATGTACTTAATGGAATAACACTCCAGTATTCAGTCTTCAGTATTATCAAACGATTTTGGGACAGAGCATCGAAATTAAACACCTCATGCATACGGCCCAGGTGCCTTATTAGGGGCGTGGGCTCGTCTAGCGCCCACACCTAACAAGCCGCTAGCGGGGCATCTTGTAGCCATGCTCCCAACCTCAACTCCCTGCTCCCATATCTATCCAACTTTGAGCTCAATTAACTCTATGAGTTTTACTTTGACCAGGATATCTTTTATATATGAAATGTAGTTAACAAGATGCTCTTTCACTTGCTTGCCTCCTCTTTTAGTTTCCTCTAATAATCAAGGAGTGGTTGATGATCAAGTACTGTGGCTTAGACAATACTTAGTACTGTTGATGCTGCTAAGCATTGCTTAGCACACCGGGAAAATGACTTTACGCGACGCGTAACTCATAGAGAAGCTGTTTTAAGACAGTGATCCATAGCATATTAACGCGTGGCACTATGAGGTCCTATAGACCTGCGCATTGACTAGATTACTATGATACGCATGCGATTATGTGTGCTTGATACTATACATCATGCTGCATTCAACAAACTTGAAACCAAACTGCCAAATGCACTTCTTTGCATGCTCCCAAGTACGCTCTGGAGTACACTCCTGATTGCACTCGATTGTACACTCCCAGCCTGCTTGACTTACGCTCTCAAGACGCTCCCAAGTACACCTCCGAGTACGTTCTCAAGTACACTCCCGGACATGCTCTGAAGGACGCTCCCAATTGCACTCGATGGCATACTCCCAGCCTGCTTGACTGTACGCTCCCAAGTAAGCTCTCAAGACACTCCCAAGTACACCTCCGAGTCGCTGTCAAGTACACTTCCGAGCACGCTCTCAAGTACGCTCCCCATTGCACTCGATGGTACACTCCCAGCCTACTTGGCTCTACGCTCCCAAGTACACTCTCAAGAGGGAAGACACTCCCAATCTCGCTTGACTATATGCTCCCATGTACGCTCCTGCATGCTCGATCCAGAGACTTGCTGAGTTACAGACGCCAGGCACTGGGAGGCGTGAGTTGCAGGCGCCAGGCACCGGGAGGCGTGAAGCAGGTGGCGTATGGTGGGCAGTGTTTGGCGGGCGGCATGTGGCGTGTGGTGTGTGGCAGATGGCGGGCGGCGTATGGTGGCCGAAATCATGACGTCGGTCGATATCATGGTCTGAATCTTATCTTTAGTTCGGCCACAGCAACAAGATCTCACGATGCCTCATGGTCATGGTGTTGACAATTGTAGCCTTAGATTCCGCAGGAAAGGTAGACAATTCGATCTTGGGGAGAGCAGATCACCGACTCAGATTTTCCAGCGGAATCTAGTGCCCGCTTCCCATCGATTGTGGGCGTATGTGTGCGCATTCAGTCCGGGGCTGATGGAGATGACGGCGATGGCGATGGCGATGGTGATGGTGATGGTGATGGTGTTGGTGATGGTGATCATAGTACCAGAAGTACTTAGACAAGTAGGTTGGCTACGCCAACGTCAGCATCAAAGCTTCCACAGACTTAGAGCCTTCTACTAGCCAAAGCTTCCACAGACCTAGAGCCTTCTATTAGCCAAAGCTTCCACAAACTCAGAGTTTTCCATCCCAAAAGCTTCCCGTGGAAAACTCTACTCCTCCCGAAGCGCGGCTCTCCAAACGCGGTTCTCTCAAGGGCGGCTCTCTCAAGCAAGCTCTGAAGCAGGCTATCAAGCAGGCTCTCAAGCACCAGTGGGCTCTCAAGCGGGCTCGCAGCGATAGTGTGTATAGTACCAGTAAATCAGCGAAGACTACAGGCAGTAAAGACAGGTATAGGTCCATCTCCGGCCAGCAGCCGTATATAGTTCCATAGGCCCACGCACGCATCTCTATGAATCGACTATAGATGACTATAGACTGCGCGTCGTGCAGGGGTCCACGGGAAGCTTGCTATGAGCTGCGCGTAGCGCAGCCTATAGTCGATTTGCACTTTTGCCGATGCAACTCAGAAATAGTACCTATCTCAACAACCACCAGCCCAAATCCGCCACAACTGATATTAATTGACAGCTAGCATACCATATATACTCTGATGGTATTACCAGTAAATTCCATTTACAATTGGTGATGAAACAGGGGGTTAGCAGGTGGGTAAAATCTGCCAGCTTCATGGACTCTCACTCACATTTTCATCTTACTCAAAATTGGACTGTTTGACATGATTTTTAGATTGACATATAGGCTTTAGAGTTGTCTATTATACTGTTGTCTCTGATATTCTCTCTATTGTGTGATTGTTGAGCAATTTGCAATTTTGAAAAAATTCCGGGATTTGCAAGGAGTCCTGCTAGCAGCTTGTTAGGTGTGGGTGCTGGGCCCGCCCACACCTCTAATAAGGTACCTGGGCTGTATGCATGAGGTGAAACTCATAGTTCACGAACCCGAAGCGGTACTATAACAAGCATCGAGGTTCAGACATACTGCTTCACAAGGGCCCATACGGTACGTAAAAACACCAAATAGTCACGTGTCATAGAAGGTTTGCATGTACGTTAGTTTTCGGGGTACGGTAACTATATGCTCACATGTTGAGAGACAGAACACACAAGAGAAAAGGGTCGAAGTCGAGGTCATACACAACACAGTCTGTATTTTGTGAACTAATAATCGTGATCCTCTCTCTCCCAGCTCCAAAGACCTCCCAATCAAAGCCGCCAAGCCACTCTAAACTATATTCAGCAAATGCCTGCTTAACCACCTCTCCTCCTTGTCAATGTGAAAGAAACCGGAACTTCATCGCCTCTCTTGGTGTCGGTTGCTAAAAACTGGCCCTGAAATTTGAAAGCGAGCTTTTTTCGGGCATTGAAGCAAATCCTCGTACGCTCCGCCTCAAAAACTCGTATCATAGACACGTCGATCAGTGGCCAAATCGTGCCACAGGAGCTCGGATAAAAGTAAAATGCGTCACGGCGAAACGTCAGTACAAACATCGATCCTCGGAATAGTACTCTACATGTACGGGCATGATTTTCACTCTCTGAACGCTGCAATTATGTCTAGTTGAAAGATAAGGCCTACGTGTATCTCTTAGTTCATGGCACGACATCAAGTTTTTTCCCTCTCCGTAGGTAGTATGCATCCCTCATCGTAGGTTTATACATCTACTTGCAAGAGACCCTTCTGAAGAGATAGTACTGCGCCCCGAGATAACACACCCCGCTAATCACCTTCATAATACCTATCCGGATTGCGGTATTGGCTAACGGTTTCTAAGGGGTAGCTTTGCTAGAGAGCTCCAATGCTGGGCCATAGTATACACAGCCGACACTGGTGGTGTCGGCAACGCGATGCGGCGGTATGTTTAAGCTATCTACTAGCTTTACCCTTAGACATAAGTAAGCCCACAAATGCATGTTAAGGAAGAAACGACATACCTTGTTCGTCTCTCTAGAGATCCCCTGCGCATCATCGGCACCTCCGCCTACAGCATTGACCCGCGCTTCCTCCTCTTCCCGTAGAAGCTCTTGGAAATATCCTCAGACGGATAGTGCGAAGTGGTGGGGTCAGTGTTTCTAAAGGGCCGGGCCGGCGGGCTTCACCATTTTGATGCCGCCCGCTAGATTTTCAGAGTAAGCCTGCCCGCCCGCCCTTAGCGCAGGTTTCTGGAGAAATAGCCTGGCCGGCCTGCGGGTACCTGCGGCCCGAGTAACTACCTGTGCCCACTCTAAATTTGTTTACCACTACTAAAAATGTGGACTGGTTTAAGTACAGATATCACGTGGCCTTACGTTAGAGCTAAGTTACCGTGGTGGCCCACGGCCTTTCCAGCTTTCCTCTACTTTCGCAGCCTCTCTTTACGCAGCGTCCCTCCTTCGCAGCCTTTCACCTTTCGCAGTCTTCTGCAGAATGCTGCATCTCTCTATTCTCAGCTGGCTTCCTTTCACACTGTAACATGTGCAAAAGATCAAATATACACTGGCGCGATTGTGTATATTTGTGTATATAGCAGTATGGTATTCACTATCTACCTATCTACCCAGGCTTCCCAACGGTCCGGGGCGACTGGCGTCTTTCGGGGCCCCGAATGACGGTCCCGTCCGGGGCATGCATTTCGGAGGCCTGGTCCGTCCCGGTACGGAATCTGAATATCCAGGGCCCGATATGGATGACTGTAGTTTTAGGATACGGTTTTAGGATACGAAGCTAGGGTCTATACGAACTCCAAATCCTGGATGCGTCTGAATGCTGCAGCTGGGTGCCTGAAGATGCAAGGGTCCACATGCAGACGGAAGTGGAGGAGCTACAGTTGTGAATGGAGGAGGCTTGGTAGTGAGCAGAGGGTCTTGTTTGTTTGTATGTTATCATGTTTGTATTATAGTATCGCCGTGCGCAGTGCGCAGAGCTAGACTGTAGGGCCCTACAGTCTTTTCGTCCGTGGCTCTGCTGCCCTAGTCCTAAATAGTCCTTAGTTTACTTGCCCCGAAAATTGTCGTCTGGTGCGGGGTTTACTTTTGCCCGGACGGGACGGACTATTGGGAAGCCTGTATCTACCCATCTACCCATCTACCCATCTACCCATCTACCCATCTACCCATCTACCCATCTACCCATCTACCCATCTATCAACCTATCTATCGACAGTGACTCTGGGTTCATCGCAGACGGCTCGGAAGTGTAATTAGAAACGGGATCTGGCTGAAGACGGTGCTCTAGCGCGCTTGGAGATGGGTGCACTTGGAGACTGAACTCAAGCTCACTTGGAGGTATATTGGAAGATGTATTTGAAGACGGTCGATCTGGGCTGGCTAGGCTGGCTGGAGATGGTGCCTAGGAGTAGGCTGGAGACGGTACAGGTGGACTTAGCAGGAGCTGTGTGGAGATGGTCGATCTGAGCTGGTCGGGAGCAAGCTAGAGATGGTGGAGATAGACTCTCAACTAGCTTGGGTTGGTTAATGTGGGCAGTGATGGCAAACGCTCATTTTAATGTTCCGTTGGACGATTCTGTTAGATGATTCCGGCCCTTTACATGCCTCCGAGTGCAAGCAGTATCCACGATGGGAAAATGACATTGGTACCCAGTTCCAGAGAAGAAACATGATTGTGCTTGTCAGGTTTTTGTCCAAAGAGCCGGTTGGATATGATTGTCGAAAAAACTGCCTCACAGCTACCGTCCTCGGCATGACTAGTCTCCTCGATATTCTCGACCCGACGCTGATCGATTATGTACATCGTTTTCACCTTGCCGTTGGCGTGGTGTCCGGTCGTATCGTCCTAGATTGCAAACAAAACAGACCCTCCGGTCCCCAGGCTTCCCAGATCCCAATCTTTTTTATATCTTCAAGACTGGTATAATACATAATATCCCATTGTAGCTGCGATTGATCTACAAAGCTTACTCGACGTACCCCTCAGAAAGCGTAATATACACCAGTCATCTGTTCTGCTTGACATCGAGTGTTCGCGGCCGTGCTGCTAGTGTGGTATGGGAAGGAGCAGTTAGCCGTCACGTCTAAAAGCAGATATTAGCACAGCAAGCAAGACATCTGACTTACTGAGTGCCTCAACGACCTCCCCTTCGGTTGGGAGTGCGCCCTCTACCCATTGCATCTCGATATAGGATGCCGATACATTAAAAAATGCTGTGGCACCGTCTGCAGTGGTCGCGGGATCAAAGGCCTTCTCAGTACTTTATTCAAGTCTCGCTTTGAAAACCCAACCCTCGGTATTGAAACTGTTGTAATGGCATCCGAACTGGTACGGCTAGCACAAAAATTTGGTCGGGAGACGACTGTAACGAGTTAGAGAAATGGCAGTCATGAGAACCCTCGATTAAGAGTGAATGAAAGCGGTTCCGACGAGGCCATCAAGATCTTAGGAGGTAAACAACTCCGGGGAAATTTCGATAGAGTATCGTTGAGTGCCTCGGATAGCTCCAAGCCTCCGATAGTAGTTGGAGCTATTGGAACCTTTGTCTCGCACCACACGTTACCCGCCCTCCGTGAACCCTTAACCCTAACTCGCTCCGCTGGGGGGGGGGGGGGGGGGGGGGGTGGAGATTCTCGTTGGGGCTAAGATTTTACGGCGAGATACGAGGCTTACGTCACGTGACTCTGAGAATCTGGTGTGAAACAAATGGATCCTTATTATTCTTCCCACCTTTCGTTCATACATCACTCTCCACTTGTCCCTACATTTCTGCAATCTTCCACGTGACCATCTCAATAATGGCGTCTACGATTAAAGGCTTAGAAGTCTCGATAGCCATCTAGGCACGTTCGCTCGTGTACCCGGGTCATCTCATCTCGTGTGCAACATTTGAGCTGTGGCTGTGGGGTTGTACACGACAGAGGTGCCACATTCCTGACCGGTCATAGCACAAACACATCAAGACTCAAAAGTGGAATCTCACCAGAGACGGAAGCATACCGAGTGATTGAGGTGAGGCCGAACCAAGTACTGAACGTCCAAGAAATTACTTCGGTGCAAGGCTAAAAGCCGACACTAACTCGAGGGAAACGCCATCCATAACATCCCCGCCGGCAAGTTGGTTTCGGAGCATGCTTAGCATGGTTGAGCAGTCAGGTGGGGTGTCAGAACTGTTTGTACATGCAAATCAGCATAACCTCTTCTCTCATCATGATTGCCTACTATCACACCGCCGGAGCCTATCGTTGCCGAAGCTTGAGTAAATTACTGAATCGCCGTAGCACTACTGGTGAAACCCCTCTTTTGGACAAGTCGCAGCCCCTACACTCACGGAGAACCTGCTCTACCAGAGATTGTGCGGTAAAGGGTGGCGGGGCGAGCTTTACTTTAGAATTTGTCTCATCCTTGGACGTGATGAACTTCTGGACACGGTGCTTGACCGAGATGCCCGGAAATGCGAGAGCGATGATGATAGTAATCCTGAGACTAACTGTTGTGGACCCGTGTTCCGAAGCGACTAATCTAGGTAGCACCCGTCCTATGGCTAAGTAGACCTACTAAGAGGAGGCTTGGTACCAGATTTGCCGGAAGCGGGCCTGAGCCAGTCTATACGCACCCAGACCGGTCCCTAACCGCAATAAGTACTCGCTCAGCATCACCAAGGGATTTATAAATACGAACATCTGGCGGCTACACAAGAAGATATGGAAGGGGCTGGGGGTTGGCGGCTGCACTAAGACGTACCGCTAATGGCAGGCGGGTCCGGTGTTTTCAGTACTTGGGGAAGTATACCTGTGTGCAGTCGGTGTATCAGTAATAGGTGGAAGAGGGAATGGGGTGGAAGTCTGAGCCAAAGCGCAAGTCGTGATGCGCGCCGTGTGAATTCAGGTACTGAGTTTAGCCCTAACCCGGTTGCTGGCGGCAAAGGGCCCCGTTAGGTTAGGTCAGACCCTACCATATGTTAATCATTAGCGCTCCTTCTCCGACACCTTCACCATAGCCGCCTCAATTCTATTGCTTCCACGGGGCAGCTCTAACAAAAAGCCACTAACGAGATCCAAGCACTAGCGGATCACCGCCAGCTTACAGGCTATCCGTGCCTGCATCAGCCTATTTTCTATGACCCTTCACGTAGCCTGTGCCGGATAACCCAGCAATAGCAGCTACGATATGGAGACTGCATACGGCCAACGTACTGAGGCTTGTCTTGCCAGCTGGATAGTCGGGCTATCCAGCGCTGAATCGCTGTGGGGGATACGATAGCCACCATGGTTCCGGCAGCGCATATCAGTGTGGGACGCCTTGCCCTAGACGCGTACGCTGCATAACTATAATTATCTAACAAAATCTCATCATCCGACCGACATGCTGGAGCACTGTATATAGATCCTCGACCCCACGGTGTCTATAGTCTGTGCAGGATCTAGCCAGTTGAATACGTCACTTCGATTTGTCTGGTTCCCGACGGAAATGCGCGCCTCTGAGGGCGTATAACAGCTGTATCGAAGCGGAACATGCGAACTACAATAAGAAGGACTAACCCAACAACGGGGGCTGGGTCGATTTGGAAGTTCTCCAGATCTGAGATGTGACGCACGGTCTTCTGACCAACAGGAGCCACACCGTAGCGTACACGTCGCGTCTCGCTTCGAAGCATTTAGGCGGGTCTTGGGACGGCAACGCATTGACGGCTACGGCGAATTTTCGTCGCATCGCGGACTACCCGTTTGAGGCTAGTTGGCTAGCCACGCCCCGCTTGCGTAGTCTGGAACGTGCCCAGCCCAGCGGATAGCTACCTCGCATGCTGCCCCAGCCAAGCTCCCGAATCGCCATTCTACCAATCGCATCGTGCGTGGAGACACAGTATCGTCCTGCCGAGCGCATGGCGTGCATTGCAGCACACGAGGACAGACCGGAATGCTCCACATGTGTGGGTCTCCGCCCCGCGCGTGTATCGGGACAGCCACAGCAGCTGAGTCGCCTTCCATGCCGGCTGCGCTGGATCGGGGGTACCCGGCTCCCGGGTTTACTTTTTGGACGGGCTTCTGCGGGTGCGCTTGCCGCGGGGCGTGCGTAGCTAGCGCCCTACGTTCGCCTCGCGTTCTAGCGAGTATTGTCGACGCCCCGCACGATAATTGCAGGTGGAGTCATAGGTTCCGTGGTTGGCGTGGTTCGATCCTGGGTGCAATATAAAGCCCGTGGACGCCTCAGCTCCCTTCGCGCCAACGGACCGCAAAAACACAATGGCTGCCCGAGACCCCCCCATGGAAGTCGACCCCGCCCTGGTATGCCTTCCCTCTCCTCCCCCGCGTCGTGCTGACCCGCAATGCAGTTAGAGGACAACGACGAATCCGGGTACGATCCCTCCAGGTTAGTCTCCTTCATCTCTCCGCGCTATTCCCTCCTAACCCCCGGTCAGCTACGACACCAGCACCGCCTCTCTAACCTCGTCGGTCTACGAATATGTCTACGAGCACGGCCGGCGCTACCACACCTACTACGGAAAAGACAAGAACCTGTTACCGGTGGACGAAGTCGAGCAGGACCGGCTGGATCTGCACCACGAGGTATTCCTGGGCCTGCTGGAGGGCGAGCTGTTGAAGGCGCCTATCAAGGATCCGCACCGCATCCTCGATGTGGGAACGGGGACGGGCATCTGGGCGATCGATATCGCGGACAAATACCCCATGGCCGAGGTGATCGGAACGGATATCACGCCGATTCAGCCGGCGTGGGTTCCTCCGAATTGGTGCGCGCACCCGAATGTGTCTAACACTTTGATGGAGTGTGTGCTGAGAGATGTAGTAAATTTGAGTTGGACGATGCGGAGCAGGAGTGGACGTATGCTACCGTATGTTGCATCCCGTCCAAATGCGGAGGCCCTTGCTGATCGTGCAGGATTCGTTTGATCTTATACATATACGCAACCTCGTGCAGGGGATCAAAGACTGGAGCGATCTCTTGTCGGAAGCATACCGGTATCCGATCCTCCCCCCCGGCGTGCCCGCGCCATAAATAACCCTCAACCAGCTGCACAAAGCCGGGCGGGTACATCGAGCTTCAAGAAATCAGCGGTGCGCTCCGCTGTGACGACGGCACGATGAAACCCGATAACCCGATCAAGGTCTACCTGGACACTCTCGCCGAGGCAATGGTAAAGAGTGGGCGCCCAGCAGCCGCAAACGGCCCAGCGATGAAAAAGGACCTCGAGGACGCAGGCTTCGTCGACGTGCAGATCAAGATCTATAACCAGCCGCTCGGCCCGTGGCCAAAGGATGAGAGACTCAAGCGTATTGGCGCGATGATGCTGCTGAGCTCGGAGACCATGTTCAGTGCGTACGGCATGGTGGCGTTCACGAGGATTCTTGGGATGAGCGAGGAAGAGGCGGAGAGGCTTTGCACCGAGGGAAAGAAAGCGGTCAGGAATAAGAATTATCATACGTATAGCCATTAGTGAGTTTTCTATGCCGTGCGAGTGACAGCTGGACGGCTGACTGGGATAGTTACGTTGTGTATGGGAGGAAGCCGGGGGGGGACAGTACTTACGCGTGAGCAGATGAGGGGTGGGTGAGTTATGGGTGTTAAGGAGCTCGGAGGTATTGATGTGTGCGACCCTTCGGCTGTAAGCTGGGGCCACTGTATCTGTGCGTATAGCAAGTAATAAATAACTTGATCAAGTCGGCGGCTTAATCCCCGTGTGCTCATGGTTCGCGTCAGTGCTTTTTTCTGGAGTAACTGCCATCTTGCGAGGGGTCTATTTGGCTTCCTGTAATACAAGAATATACATAGCGCTACAGCTCATGTACCTAAACAGACCGTCTTTTTCTAGATTTCTCGCCTACTAGTTCCGAAGATCACCTAAAACATGATGCAAATTGTAGTTTGTCCCGCATCTATACCCAGGAACTCATTCTAGTCTTCTTAGCACAAAAACCACTACTGTACTCTACTTACCTAGGTAAGTACGAGTACATGTACTAACAAAATGGCGGACTTTGTTTATGAACCGCAGTGAAGTGACTAGCGTGGACGAGTGATATCCAGTGTAAATTGTGGGGAAACTGTACTGCAAATTGTAAAAAAAACACCTAGTGTTGAAAAATTACAGTGGCTTGAAATATTTCTCATGATTATCCACATCCACTATCACCACCAGACGAACCATACATCCCGTTTTCCTGCGTTAACCCGGATGGCAGTGTCGGCGTCGCAACAGGAGGAATGAGTGAGCTGTTCTTCGATCTGGAATAACTGCGTATGGACTCTTCGTCAAGAGAGACTTTTCCCCTGACGATCGCGAACCGCCGCAGAGTCTTTCCTGTATGTAGTGAGTACGGTGAGGGAATAGGAAGGATTGAAAGTGGGTGGTTGTTGTATTGAATCGAGTTAGGTGATTGGATATGGGAAAGCATGGTACAGCCACCTGTGCTAGCCATGGCTCGTGGTCGGGCCCGATTATGGGTTTGTGATTTGAAGCTCTATTTGCCCTGCAATTTTATCCTCAGCTCACTCATTGCCCAGATAGTATGCGGAAAGTTCCCCCTCTTTGAAACAGGAAAACGGTGCGGTAGACATTAAAAATGCCTCTCCTCATAATTGCTCACTCGTCCAAACGTAATCGTAGATGTTGAAATACTGATTGCTAGAGAAGCTTGTATATTCTAAACTACGGGAGTTTGTGTGATCTTATATACGGCATCAGAGTATGCCTTGTACGCATGCATGCGCACTCAGCTAGCATCTCCAGCTGAGTCTAGAACGACACTGAAGCCTCATAAACCGTACAGTGAAGGCGATCCATCTATACAACAGTAGAAATCACTGGCAAACTGTAGACACCCTACATCCTATCTCGATACAAGGCATGACGTTCTACGTAGGTGTTGAGATAGACTAGGTGGCACAGGGCGGTTGCGAACTTTGAGTAGGTGAACTTTTCAAATCCTCTTTGAAGCTTCCCTCAGGATAACCATTTACTACAAGGAGAGTATCTACCCGGCATTTCGGAAGTGCCAACCCCCAGATAATAATAGGCTATAGCCTAATTTGCATAATAAGAACTTCATGCTGCATGGGTTACCTATCCATCACTCTCCACTCTTCACGTTACTCACCATAGCCGGTGCACTTGTGCATTGCTTCACAGCCTACCTTTCCTAATCACGCGACGTGACAGCGTAATAGATTCGTCTAAAAGAAGAAACAAGATTGGTGTACTCTGATTCTTACAGTGCCACAGGTTTATTATAATACATTGACCGAGAACCCTATATTTCCAGAAACAAAAACATAAAACCGTTGACTACTACATCGGTGCATCACCCCACTAACATGCCCCTCGAATCTCGAATCTCACAGCTACTCACCTTATGAACCTGAGACTTCAAAGTCATAACCAGGCATCATCAATAAAAAGACAAAATAACACAAGCGCCGATAAACAGAATCGCAAGCCATACTCCCGAGCCAAACTTCAAATATTTACATACACAAAAAGGTCGCTGGGCAATGAAGCCTGGATAACCGTGAGCTTATGAGGCCTACACATGCACGGACTTACTTTAGCAACTGGATGATAATCGAGGCTCGGTAAAGGAGAACGCGTACTACCCAAAAGGAACCTTCCGAAGTGTCAAGGAGATTCTGCTCCTACTTCATCCCTCCATTCCGCTAAATCATCTATCGAACCCGTGGTGTATGGATGGTCTTCCCCGAGCACACGAGTATAAAGAGCTGCTGCTTGTGCCATCAATGCAATAGCATCATCGATACGGCCTTGCGATTTATATGTCCATGCGAGGTTGTTCATGCTGGTCAAGGTATCTGGATGCTCTTGGCCGAGCACTCTCCTTCTCACTTCTATTACCTGCACCTCTAGCACCTCAACCTCCTTAGACCACCCCTGACGTTTGTATGTCGATGCGAGGTAGGTCATGGTGGTCAAGGTATCTGGATGCTCTTGGCCGAGCACTCTCCTTCTCACTTCCATTGCCTGCACCTCCAGGACCTCAGCTTCCTTCCACCGCCCCAGGTAGCTGTATGTCAATGCGAGAATGTGTTGGGATGACAGCGTATCTTTATGGTTTAGACTAAGTATGCCTTTCTGTATATCAACTGACCTCTACGCCGCGCATTCCGCTTCCGAGTAGCAACCCAAGCGGCAGAAATACCAAGACATATAATAGTATATTGTTGCAATCTCTTCCCCGTCGACATTTACAATCCTAACAAAAGCAGAAGCATGAGGAAGGTAAACCCGCCACACGGGCCAGTTCTCCGAATCTCCAGTTGGGAGGATTTCCACAAGCAGTTTGGCGGTCCGTTTTATTGCAGTTTCCATCTCACCTTTTACCGATAGGAAGGCCTCAATTGAAAGGTGTACAAGCGAATGAATCTCGTATGCTGTGTGGTCTCCCGAACCCACAGGAGTAATAAGCGAAAAATTGATGAGTTTGCTGAGAGCCTCGCAAAGGGTAACTTCGTCAACATTGCCCTCTTGGCCACTGCGAGCCAGTAAATCATGTGGTATTCCTAGCGATCGACACATGCCATGAGTTTTAGAAGTTCGCCGGCAAGGGGTGACTGCTCCTGGATCTGTCGAAACGTGATCGAAAATGTCGCCAAAACTGTTTCAGCGTTTCCGGTATCTCGTCGGATATCTTTGTGGGGATTAGATAGAAGAAGCCTCCGTTTAGCCTTGGTGCTATTGAATTGTATTAGGTATGAGGATGGTGAGAATGATGGATTGTGTCTTAAGTATGTTGCAACATGTACAATTGCGAGTGGTAGGCATTGTAGCCCCTCGAGTAACATCGAGACTGATTCGTAGTCCAGACTCGTAGCTTTTGGATAATGTAATTCAAATAGCTCCTTCGCTTCTTCCGGACTCATAGCTTTGGAATGCACCATTCATATCGGTTAGCAAATCTCCAACCTCGTGGTCTCTTGTTGTCACTACGACTGTTCCTTTGGAGCTGTGAGGAACGAATCGAGCTAAACCCGCGGTTACATCATCGCTCTCGGGGAAGAAATCGAGTTTATTGTCGGTATTGTCCAGCACAAGTATCCAGTCACCGCTTTCCGGGGGCTCGAGTCAGTCCTTGACGAGTGGTCGAATATCTATCTCCGGGCCCCGGTGCCCCGGAAGCCCAAGAAGTTCGGCCAGCTTGGGGTAATCCTGTTCGAATCGCATTGTACTTCCTGCATAGACCAAGAAAATAGAAATTTGTGAGCCTTTAAACTCGTAAACAAAAATCGAGTACATCCTGAGCCTTGCTGTGTTGCGTTAGAATCTCTAGCTAGCGTGAAACCGAATCCCATGACCCGACGTACGTACCCGACTCCACCCAGACCGCATAGTGCCAGACGACGGTGCCCGCCCGGCTCAGCTCCTTCAAGCTTGCTCCGTAGATATGCCAATTTCTTAGATCTTGCAACAAAGTTTGTGTTTCTTGAAAAGGGTACCATAGAATGGGTACGCGGTTCTACAACTGGGAGTATCGGTCATATATGATAAGCTGCATATTCTACAATTAATGGGAGGACTCAATTACTAACAAGCATTTTTGTACTCTGTTTTGTATTTTTCCAGTGCCTTGCCCCAAAGAGTTTTCAAATGTCTCGCGATAGCTTCATAACCCTCATCGTTCAACGACTCGAACTTGCACAAACCAGAGTGGTCGGCGTTCAGATCCAGAACCACTTCCCTCGAGTTTCCCAATTTCGCCGATGTTCGATCAACGACTAACTAAAGTGGCTGTGAGATTCCCATGTGACGCCGAACTGATATCGAAGGATTCATACCGTACGTATGGATTGCGATCGCAGCCAACCTCCTAGCTTAATTTTCATTGGCATGGTTTCAAAGAATGTAACTACCTCGTAGTTTTCTTTCTGCAAACAGAAGGCGTCGGTTATAATCTCATTCAGCACCGAATTTTTTTCCAGGGTCGAAAGTATGGTGTTCTGCTGCTCTCCCGTAGCAGCACTCAATATATTGGCTACATGTTTTCCCAAGGCCACGCCATTGCCCCCGCAATGTGGTGTGCTGAAGAACACAAGTCCATATATAGCTTTGCGAAGAGGGTCATAAAGTTCGTCGTTTGCCTTTGCATTTACTAAGGCCTGCTCATGCAGTTAGCTCCTACTCGACTAGCCAAAGGATGTAGCAAGCCAGAGATTTCGAACCTGTTTAACCAACAGACCGCCTAAACAAACAGGATCGGCCGATTCTTCTCCACCTGAGTCGCATTTAGTAGTAGTTCTAACCATTATTCGAATCCTTACATCTCCCATTCGTTTTCCCTGTGACCTGTCAAGCAAAGAATCGGCATGATGACGGATGATAGCGTTGGAACCCCGAAAAATGCGTTGGCGTTGTATGAGAATAGCAGTATTCGAGCGGAGGGGATAGACTGAGGAAGAAGCTCTTTAGGCCAGAATGTACCATTTTCAAGGTTCTGGGTGTATAGAGTGGTCATCGCGGGCGCCAGGATTAAGCTCATGCACGAAGACAGTGCTGCTAGATATAAGCAAGGACGATTCCTCCTATACGTACTCGATATCCGATTTAACGGAGGCTTCTGGGTGGCTCAGATCGGGAGGTGGAGGGTAGAGCTGTCGGAGAGACGCCGCGACCCATCGAGGAAGTGAGTAAAGTCTCTGAAAGAGTAGATCATGATACTATGGGGCTAGGCACCATCTCTGTTATCCAGACAAGTTGTAGAGGGATCTTCGGTGTTGGGTTTCCGAAAGTTCTGAAGAACTGCGCGCATGCGACATAAAGAAGGGTTTGAAACATATGCGGCTGAGCGAACACGAAATCTCGCATGGTTGGTTGGAGTATGCATGCTGCATATACTTAGTATCACCACACCCTGCGGTTGGTATCGCGACTTCCGACAAGGCTCTAGCTCTCGAGATCTGAGGGAGTATGTAGGTCTCTATGTAGGACCATATTGGAGGAGGTGCAACGTACCCCCACTATCCCAGACATACATATATTATATTTCATCGCTGTCCAGCTGGAGAATCCCAAATTCCGGCGGTTTAACTATGCCTAAAGTTTACTTCAAGTAGTCGGCAAGGAAGGCTAGGGTTATTTTGCACCTTTCATCCCTACGCTCTGCGGTTGACTCTAAGCTCCTTTATTTACCTTCATTTCTGGTCTGACTTCGTGGTTCCCAAGAATCCAAACACTCTTGCTGTTGCGATACTTCTTCTCTGGGTTTTTGGGTGCTCATCCCTTTTCCCTGCCCTGCCCTGCTTCTTCCTCCGTTAAGCGACTCCCACCCTAGAGATCGTCCTTCTTTAATTCTACTTATAAATTTGTGTGACCACCACTATTCTTTCCTCGTTTCCAAGAGAATAAGCTTTTACAATGTTAAGAACAAATTTAAAAGGTAAGCTTCGCGCATATGAATTAAATTTGACGTTTTCGCCTGAGCTTTGATCATCTTGTCTTCACAAGCACTGGCTTACATTTAGGTACATTAGCCCCTAAACTAATACATGAATTTCTTAAGCTTCTCTTTTTGAAGAATTAGAAAACCTCATTTGATATGTCGGGTGGCTATTTACAGTATAGTAGAAGCTTCGAAGCTTATGACAACATTTCTACTGCGAGAGCTTAGAGAATCGAGGCTGACCATTCGTCCCATATTGGCTTTATCCAATCGCCATAAAATCTACAGGACGGTTGATACCTCTTAGTAATTAACTGAACGCCCCAGTGCGCGCAGATGTCATTCAACCTCCCGAAACTGTTGTCATGTCCCCATACACCCAACCTCTCTAAATTCGGAAACATATCCTTCCTTTCCACCACTGTACACAGCTGCGCCTCGAGAACCTCCATTGGCAACTTGACAATGTCTGTGAACCCGGAATTATCGCACGCTGAGCCAATATATAGCTCTTTTAAGCTTGGAGGCAGAGCATCCACCAGGTGCAGGCCAGTCGCAGCGTCTTCAGGCTGGAATCCTTGCAGTATCCACGTCGGCACGCACAATGTTTCCAACGCTGTAAACTCTTTCAGGGAACCCATATAATCATATTGCGGCACTTCACTATCTTCCTCAACTTCCCACTCCGCGCCGTCCTCCTGCAATCGCATAAGCTCATCATAATCCCCCCAGTCCTCGGGAGATCCCATCAGGACCAAAGTCTCTAGTGACTCCTTCTGATGCAGAAGCGCTGTCTTTAAATTCGCCTTATGCAGTGTCCCCCGGCCCCCAAGCGGACCGTCGCCGTGGTGAACAAACACCTTCAGCTCTCGAGGAAGTCGAAGAATCTCGTCGAAATTTTCGCAGCGGATGGTGCATCGTTCGAAGAGCAGCTTCGTGACTGAAGAAGACTTGTACAGTGCGTCTCGGAGAATTCCATCGGGGAAGGATATGCGGCGATGGTACTGGTCGTCGGAGTTGCGGGCATTTTCATCAATGATGTCGGTACAGCTTTCCGCATGTACAAGGTCCAATGCGGGAAGAAAAAACCACGGCATCACTGGCTGTATTTGCACCGCTCTGTGGCCTTCATCGAAGCTACTGCCCTCATAGTGTTCGCGAATTGCGCAAAGTCCCGGGATCTGCTTGGTGCCACCATCGCAGTGGATGGCCAACTCAACCATGTGCTGCTCGATTTTCGACGGAGAGAGGTATAGACTCCTCAGCTTTTTCGTGAAGTAGAGTATCAAAAGTACCCATAGCGCGATATACTCGGCGGTTTCATGGGAGGTCAACAGACACTCACTGCGCCGCCACCTCCACTGCGCCATCTTGCGGAGGAGAAAATGGTCCTTTCCCCACCTCAGGCTCTCGGCAGCCGCTCGGAACGTATTTTGGTCCGATGCAAAATCAGCGCTGGAACGGACAAGCACTTTGTTCTGGAAATCGGGGTCATCCTTCGGGAACCAATTGAAACTGAGGTTTAATTCCTCGACGTATGTGCCCTTCCAGGGTTCCGCAGCAAGCGTTTGGGCGAGATGACTAAGGCGTTGGATGACCCGCACATTATTGGCTTTATAGTGGGGTGGACTGCATTTGATGGTTTTGAAAATTGTCGGTGTACAAAGTGCACGAAAGCGGCGGCTGACGAAGGAGAGCGTGACGGCTGTATCGAGGTGAGAGAGAACTGCGAGGATGAGCTCTGCTGGAAAGTTTGCGAAGGTTGTTGTGGTCATTGTTGCGGTGTTGAAGTGGGAGAGGGTTGCGAGTGAGGTCTAATATGCGGATTTGCTGGCAAGTTATATATACCCGAAGTTAAAAGATCACTGAGACAACAAGAAAGTAGGGTCTCGGAATTTGATGGCTATTAAGTAGATAGAGTACTCGTGTGGGGATTCTATATCGAAGTAGTTTATTGGGCTTTAAGACATCCCCGTTGCATGATCTACGCCGCGGTGCGTCTCTGGATGGGTTTCAGCCACGTGCACGCTCCGTTTCGGCGCTGAACCCATGATGTGTATAGAGCCGGTAGATAGTATATTTTGATAGCGGAAGCAAAAGGGCGAATCCGATACTTGAAAAAGTTGTCACGCAGTTTAGCCGGGCGATGGTGTGCTTCTGTGAATGAGTAGTAGGTACGGCAGAGTAAGTACGCACTGGCGAAAGTAGCTGTGCATTTATGTATGTGCAGACCATGACGTCAGCATGGTTGCTCACTTGTCCACTAGAGTGCACTCTTTCTTTGTGCCAACCATCTGCTGACTTTATCAGCAGTTTTGAGGAGCGACAAAGAAATTCTGGGAACGAGAACACCTTTCTTTATTTAGCTCTGATTTTGTCTAAATTATATGAAAGGCTTGCCTCGTCTCCGGACTCGCGTTGCTTTGCTCGCAAGTTTTCTCGAGCCCTTTAGCTGTGGATAAACGAGGCAGGAATGACAACCATTTGAGTCTGGGTACGAGAGTCAAACACGTTCTTCACCTCGACCTAGGTCATCTCAACGCTAGGGTAGGTATTCAAGCAAGTACCCGATTTTAACACTAACTTGCGTTTCTAGATCTTCATGAAGTTCGGCATAGGAAATCACGCATAACTGCCAAACCAAAACGAACTCAAACACATACGTACACTACCAAAATGACACAAACAGAAACAAATCGATACAATTAGCTTTAACATTTGCCCAATAACCAAAACAACAAACTCATGTCTCATTCCAATCCATATGCCGACCGAGACAAAACGAGAAACCCAACCCAGAAAGTGATGTCGCTAGAATGTGCCTTCATCTACCGAAGCATACTTTCGGCCGCTAAACAACAACCCTTTGCGATCCTGAGAACCGCACAATGACATACACTAAGACGACCCTCAAATCCGCAGAGCCACAACGATCGAAGAAAAATACAATTCTACTTCTAGCCCACTCTACCTTAAGCGTTCACTGTGATGTCCGTTGCCCCGTACTTGAGCAATAAACTAACGATATCACGGTGACCCTTTTGGTAAGCGCACGCAAGGGCCGTTCCAGATGGACCCACCTTGTTAACCTCTGCACCAGCTTGGAGTAGAAGCTCTGCGATACTTTTGAAACCACCAGCAGATGCAATATGCAGTGGAGTCCCTTGGGCTCCGACCATATTGGCGTTGGCACCCCCGAGAAGCAGTAGTCTCACGACTGCATCGAAGTTGTTTCTGCAGGCATTGTGTAGGGGGGTTTTGAGGTCTTCGTCGGATGCATTTGCATTCGCACCGAACAACAATAGCGACCATACTATCGATTCATGGCCATTGAGAGATGCAATATGAAGGGCAGTGACGTCAGCAGAATTTTTCGCGTTGACATCCGCCTGTTGTCCTAGTAGTAGCTTTACAATGCCTTCGTGGCCTAGCTCGCAAGCTCTTTCAAGGGGAGTTTCGCAATTGTGACGGAGATCGACATCAGCGCCAGCCTCGACTAATAACTTTGCTACGACCCCAAGATTTCTCTTGCAGGCTATATAGAGGGCGGACCCCATGGGTCCAGTTGCATTAACATCGGTGTCGTACTTCAGTAACAGCCTTACAATGCCCTCGTGACCAGATTTGCAAGCCAGTTGAAGGGATGTCGCATGATCGTGGCGGCCTATCGCATTAACATCAGCCCCGTGATCCAGTAATAGCTTTACCAGGTCTTGTCGGCCGGCTTCGCTAGCACTTATAAGGGCAGTTCTCCCATATATTCCTGGGCTGGCGTTGACGTCTGCACCACGCTGGAGCAACACCCGTGCAACACTGATGTAACCATAATCGCAAGAGATGTGAAGCGCTGTCCCATAATGTCCAACAGTATCAATTTTGGCGTTTCTATCTAGTAACAGCCGTACAATCGCCTCATGACCAAGTTTAGAAGCATGATGAAGGGGAGTCCTGTACTGCGAGTAATGATCAGATGCATTAGCGTCAGCACCATCATCCAACAGCATTCTCGTGAGCGCACAGTGTCCCCCACTGACGGCACCCTTAAGTGCTTCAGTCGTATCATCAATCTTCTGCTCGGTCACACGCAGTAGCATCTTGACAATCTCGAAATGACCATTTCTAGCAGCCATGAAGATTGCCGATTCTCCAAAGTTTGTTCCAGCATTCGTATCCGCTCCAGAATCGTACAGAATCTCAACACACTTCAACGAACCGCTAGAACAAGCGCGCATAGCTGCAGTCCAAGCCGCATCATCGGCATAATTTGGATCGGCTTGGCGTTTGAGGATAATCTCTAAAACTTCTGGAAGCCCCGCCTTCGCGGCAAAGTGCAGAGCTGTCCTGCTGAAAAAATCCCAGTCGTCGACATCTACCTCATCCCCATCAAGTACAGCAGAAACCAGTTTGGCGATTCCCGTCGCAGCTGCACGGTGAAGCGGGGCTGCTGGTCTGGAGGAATGTCCCCGCCCGTGGAGGTGCTCTCGAAGCGCCAGTTGCTGTCTTTTGTACAAGGCGATAAGATCCTTCACTGTATCGTCTAAGAGAGAAGTTAGGAAATCCCCCGAAGAACGTGAAATATGGTCCACTGCTTTCTCATATACTTGTATTGCAGCCTCAAACTCATCGGTCGTTGTGTAGGCAGAGGCTAGCCGTGTCATTGATGAGGTAAACCTTTTATGCAGCATTCGCTCATGAAACTCCTCATCGTTATCTTCCTCTTCATAGGTGAACAAATGACTAACGCGGCACTGGAGAATAACTTCATATCCTTGAACCATATTGCTGTACAACTTTTGTAGCTCTAGAGGGAAGTCGTTTGCGACTAGCTTCGATGACAACTTCTCGGCAAAGTCTAATTCCAATGTGTACCGATCGAATAGCCAATCAAACTCCATATCACAATCAATATACTCTAGTATATCATCTCCAGGAGTGACACACACGGCTTTGAATAGTCCGTATGACCTCCCAAGACGACGCGAGCTGGGGCGAGGTCAGCTTGTTACTTTGTCGTAGGGCGCCTGCTCGGTCTAGAATCACTATTACCATTCAAGAAGCGCTTTCCGTAATGCAGATAGCTCAGTATGCCTTCCAGTAGCTAGGCCTTTTTCGGCAGCACGTAACACAGGCAGTGCAGTGAGAGCCAGCTCTTCAATCGCCAGACCTTCGAATGCTGATCCGGTGGTCGTATTGTCGTTATTGTGCGGTGTTGGGGCTAGAGGAATGTGCTGCTCTTTTGGGCGAGCCCGTTTTGGCAGCTGAGGCTCTGAACAATCCAAATTATGTCTCTTGCACTCGTTGCACTTTTCCGGCCACTGCCGGTCTTCAGGTAAACACTGCTATACTGTTAAATTCGCCCACAAAGTTTGGCAGCGCCACGTACCTTTTGCTTCCGGGTTCGGCATTGCTGGCATCGGAAACGTGCAGCCTTTCTTTTGCGTGTCATCGACGGAGCATCTTCTGTGCATTGATATTTATTTTTTATGCACCAATCGCAGGTAGACGGTTCACTGGATCGCTTGCACTGTATCCCAGCATCAGTTTCGTGCTCCATATCAAACAGGTGGCCTACGAACCCCTTTCCTGTCGTGCCTACAATTCCAACACTTCCAAGTCGCATCTACGGCGGTGTGATTCATCTAGTTGTTAAGTTCCGGCTTAGAAGTTGGTGGTGGAAAGATTAGTACCAATGGGGTGGGGGTCCCTAGTTGCCAATGAGACGAGAAGATGTTGAAATATGGTTGTACGTTCGACCAGGTAAGCGAAAAAAATACTTGAGCACAATGCTGTTATGCTGGAAGGGGGGAGAGCTTAACTTTTAAATATCCCTCACGTATACTTATGTTCGTAGCTCCGTTGTCGCAAGTCGTCTGCAACTCGCCTTAACGCCCACCTACAAATGTATACAGCCTTAGATGGCAACTCGCGCATCTTGGGCGACTCTTATCGCTCAATATCAGCTACACTTTTTGACCCGCACCAGTAAATTTGAAGCAATGTCATTCGTTGCAGATGAACCAAAGCGAGTGCTCACATTCATCACGTTCGGGAGGCCAAAATGACATGAATTCAGGCAGTATGAGACATTTTCCATACACGACACTTTGAGCTTATGCAAATCTATGGGGTGATCGCACACTTTGAATTACTTTATGTTATATTAGGTATATGAATGAATAGGGTAGTATTTTTAATTGTATTAAATTACTTGTGTCTTTTCGTATTGAATTATAATCAATTATTCGTAGACCACCAACTGAGCCCGATAATAATTGCGCGCAGCACACGTTCGCACTGGCAAGGGGGTTCTAGGCGAAGCCGACTCGATTTCCTGTGGATATCAACTGAGCTCGTCTTATCGGTAGCTATCACCTAGAGTACGTCTACACTCGGCTGGGGCGGCCGCGGAGTCTTGTGGTTTACCACGGAAATAATATCCGTAGGTCACGTCACTCATGTCGTAAGGTCAACACGCATGCAAGCCTATCTAATTGGCCATGATAACTGATCATCACCCCGAGTTGAATTGCAACAAATCCGCCCTAGCCGAGCGTGTAGGGAGCTTTCTGGATGACCAATCCGAACAACAAGGTTGAGCCGATCTCTAGAGCCTTGTTAATGCAGCCATACGCGGGACTACATTACAGAAAATCACAATCCTGTCAACCATTTATTTGGCTGGATGCAGTAGCTTGCAACTGACAAATGCAAAACCACACCAAAAAAGGTTCTCCCATGGTAAAGTAATTATGTCCTTAAGTAAGTACTTTATAAGGAGTAACTTAATTATTTAGGTCTTATGAGACCAGATCCCCGACCTAGTTTTTCAAGTGGAATCTGTAGTCCGATTCCGCTCGATTTTTGATGTTTGTATATTCGGTCCAGGACTGCTCATGCTGGTGTGATCGTAATCACAGTGTCAGCCAGAGAAGGGAGCATTTAGACGAGTAAGTTGGCTCTGTCAATCTCTTCAGCATCCCCTCAAGCATGCTCTGAATAGTAGCACTAAGTATAGACTGCAATCTGTACCCTCGCTTACCTCCAGTACCACCACTACCCACCACCACCACCCGCTACCACTCGCTTCCACAATCTCTAGAGGTATTAAGTAAGTGCTTACTTAAGTATGTTGGTACTATCACAGATACTTAGGTTAGATTTGTTGCTTAGCGGACTTTTTTTTGGTATACTGTACCTGTCACGGAGATAATGATGCCCCTCACATATCTGTTAGGACTCCTTCAGAACTAGGAAATTATAAGCTTTCGCACATGGCAGTATACCGGAGCGACCCAAATATTATCTAGATAACCTAAGTTCACACTACAGCTAGTGGCTGGTTAGCAGATCGGTTTTAAGTAAGTAGAGAACGGAAACGAAGTTCTCACGCACCGCCACTCTCCCCCTCCATCGGTGAAGGAGAACGGAACTCTTTTTCCCTTAATGCTAACGCTTTCCCCCCCCCTCCTCCTTCTCCCTTACTGTCACACCGCCGCATGCCACCGTCCGCAGTACCATCGAGTTGCTCCTCATCGTTTATCACTCAATACTTTCCTAATTTCTTAGTGCTAGTCGACGCTTTGAACCTGGTTTGAGGACAGTTTGTGTACGTGGTTTTTCGCTATTATTACAGCGATCAAACGCGCTCTGGATTGATCCAGTGAAACGACTCTACTCTCATCTGCTACCTATTAAATCTACCAAGATAGTTTCCCTCCTCTGACTTTCTACTTACCCAGTTCGCTGGATCTCCCTAGGTGATGTTACTTGCGGCAATTCGCTATAAGTTACGGCTGGCCGTGTTGTGTTGCAAGATGGAAATGCAACGGAACGAAATCTTGTCGCGACACTCGTGCTTTATTAACCCTAACTAACCTCTTCAAAACCCGTCATCTTATCTTTTGCATTGCATTGCAGCATTTCCGCCTTTAGTAAATTTGGACCTTCAGGATTCTCCATTTAATGCCGGACGCTGAATTTGTTGAGAATCCGCTACCGACTGGAAGTTTGTGAGCACGTAACGAGCACCTACCGAGCAGCATGCGAGTGCATACCGAGCGGCTCTCGAGTATGTACCGTTACAACAACCCACAGCTCATCTCATATAGAAATCCTTCATTCGCTCAACACGATATGCAGTATGTGTTGGGTGCAAATATGCGAGCTCTCGCTCACTTTTCACTCTTCTACTGCCCACTGATTTTCCACTCTTCACTCACTCCTGTGTTTAAACCTGGAATCGTCACAAAAATAAATATATTCCTATTAATGAACACTGTGTTCAACCTCCCCGTCTATTTCCCCTCTATTATACGAGTACATACGCGACGCCGACTGCAATCACGATCTGACCTCCGCAAAGCCTCCTGATACCTAACCGAGCCTTGCGTGTGCGCAAACGTTGTTTACACAAGCCTTAAACGATATGATCAGCACCCGCGACCACAGAAGCGATACTTTGTCAACTGTCCGCAGCCCTACGCCTCCTAAACATTTCGCAGTCTCTGCCGATATTCTGCTGTTGGAGTTTCTCTATGGACAATGCCGGCCTTGGCAACCCTACAACTCCCCCGACGAGGATGAACGGTTGGATATTCTAAACCAAATCTTTAACCACGTTGACGACACTGTGATCAAAGTCGACGGCCTGTACCAATCTTCCTTCAAATCATCAGGAATTCCCACCAGCCGAATTGTCGACATCACTTTGCCTCCTGGCGCCCTTGAAGCACTTCGAGCTGGGATTCACATCTGTGGTCCTACACGTATTTCACATCTCCGGAATATTACTGCTGCAGGTGATCAAAGAGGTGGTTCCTCTAGCCGTGGTAATCAGAGTGTCATCCCACTACAGCAGGCCCGAAATAACGACAGAGGCTCCTCCAAAAACAGAAAAGGAAAGCAAAATCAGAAAGATGGACCAGGAGAAGATCGTGCAGACCCCTCCGAACAAACCAATTCTGCCGATTCTGGTACCATTGGCAAGCTGAATACTGTACAATGTCCTATATGTAGGTACGACCCTTCGCCTGGCGAAAAGAGCATTTACTCTGGGCCATGGTTTAACGTGGGGTAATTTACCTATTTATCTCCCAATTAATTCAAAATTAACTCGCCCGGGTGTAGGAGGCACATTGAAGGCACCCATCTCAAAGAATACCATGAACAAAAGTCCCTTAAGGCGCTCACAAAGCTTCGTTGGGAGGTCAAAAATGTCTGCACAGAGACCAAGCAGATTGAAAAGTTGGAGAATCTTCTTTTGCATCCGGTTGACCTTCGTGGAAGGAGGCGGAAATTCTATGACTCGAAAGATCGTCTGGATCGTAAGACCAAATTATTACCACTAAATGGGCATCCTGATAACATTTTACATAGATCTACCCAAAGACTCCAATCCTAGTATCGGAGCCGGCGCCGCATACCAGATTGGAAAGCAATTGAACTCCGAATTCAATGCTCGTGGGTGCGATCAGGCTCAGATTATCTGCTCATTTATCGCTGGTCTTTCGAAGGATGCACGACAGCGTCTCGGCAATGTCATTTCAGGTGCGGAGAACACCGAAGCCACCGGAACTACTAGCACCGGCAAACGGAAGAGAGACCCCGATGACATGCCGAAATCACCTGCTGGTATGTTGTTGGAATTCTTCTGTGGATTTTATGCTAACTTGCATTCTAGCGGCACCTTCGAAGCGGCGCAGCCCCAAGACGGGCCCCCTACCAGACAGCGTCGGTCCGAGTAAAGCAGTTCCAACATCTCAGATTGGTGATACTTCGTTGGGTCGAGATAGCTCTGCTAAGATATCGCCGCGCACCGACCAGAGTGATGGTCATATGCAACCCTCTAGAGAAGAGGGTGAGATTTCAATTTTGGAATACAATCTTTCACACGATGAACAATTTCTGAGGGAGCTGAATTATCTGTTGGATGATGGAGAAACTTATGGACTCACGGATGGTACGTCTCCACTTTTCGTAGTCCGATAATTGTGAACCCCACCGCCACATGACTAACAGTATCGTAGACACTTCTGCGAGCTAGCCACATCCTGTATCAGAAGTCTTTGAAGAGGAGGAAGTTAGCACCGAAAGAGCGGAGCGGAATGACGATATGGGAGGAGAATTATATCGTTGAAGTGGGTACCCTGTCAGACGGATTGTTTTTAAGCTGGTAGCATAGGATTACGGTGCATTTATGGTTTCTGATACCTAGGTTATTTTCATTTCCTTTTTGTTCAGATTTGACAGTCTTGTTGGACTCATGATGTGATGACCCATCAGCTGTATTCCATGCATCCGAATTTCTTTCATTTCTTCCTCTTTTCCACTGCGGTTGCTTCTGCTGCTCTAGGCTCTAGAACTCATTGTCCCCATTCTATCTTTACTACAACCTTAACCTTGGCATTGGACGGTAAAAACCATTTACTAGAACACCTGCTTTGCTTGCAGATACCCTTCTCTCTTATATCCCCTTCTACTCTCAAGATTCGCTTCCACTGGTTTACACCATCTATTTCTCCTTGCTCTGTACTCTTCCTTGCCTTTGATTCACTGTAGCTGTCATGAATATAATGAGATATGTGTCACGGACTCACGCAATAGTACAATTCATTTCTCTGCTGTCAAACTTCGTTAAGTACATGCCTGCAGATACTTACTCGGTTTCGGCGCACCTCGGGTTGTTAGATCACCAGTCATCACTCGATCTATCAATTACGGGTATGGGACTTTTATCAAGAAACTACGCTGGGATGAGGGGATCTGGTGCAGTTTAAGCCGGTTGGTTTCGTAAGTGGAAGCAGAAATACTGACAGAAGGACATTGTGGCTGGTTGATATGCGGGAGTGCAATGGCGATTGGAATGGGTCTGCCGATATGAAAGTAATGTTACTGGAGAGGAAGTGTGGAAAACCCAGAAGATATAGTCAATGAACCAATCTTCCCTAACTATCACCAAAGAACGAGAGTATTCTCATCGAACCCCAAGTTCAACTTCAGCGCCCTCGCGCGTCCCCCATATCATCCATCCACCTCCGTCTCCTCCCGATAATGTCTAAACTCCGCCTCCTCCTCCTCTAGCTCCGGCGCTCGTTCATACATAAAGTCGCTCCTAACCGTATACTTCACCCCCTTCACCATTTCCTCCCCCGAGTGCATAAGCCACTGATGCTGAAACACCAGCGCGCGTCCTTGCATCGGCTCCACATCTGCGATTCCCTTCCCATCCCAATCCGCACCAAAGAACCGTGTAGAACCACCTACATTCTCCGGGCCGCTCTCGCCGAGATACGCATGGAACGTCAGCAGCGACCGCTCTTTGTCGTCGGGGGTGCAGTACGATCCGTCGCAGTGCGCTGTTCCGCTATTAGCATCACCTGGCGAATGGATGAGAGAGAACGAACGCCTAAAATACTCTCCCGGCCCATACTTCAAGAACCGCAGTCTCTCATTCATCCTCGTCAGTCTCCATGGTGTAGTTCCCAGCCAATGACTCCTCATCCCATCCCACCTACCCCCATCCCTTCCCCCCACAATATTCACCCCCTCTTTCTCCAACACCGGCTTGATCCGCCCAAACAACTGCGCAGCAACATCGGGTGAATCAACGATTACTCGCCCGCAATTTCTCAGGTCGGGGCGAAGCTCCTGCTGGCCGTAGCCCGTGTTGATTAGGGCTGCCTCCCAGGTGCGCGAGGAGGCGAGGGAGAGGAGGGACGTGCATTCGGCCGGGGTGAGGAAGCTGTCGATCAGGAGGGCGAAGCAGCGCGGGGGGGTGTGTGCGGTGTTGAAGGTGGGGTTGTGCAGGGTTAGGAGGCGGGTGGTGGCGTTCGGAGGGAGGGCGCTTGGGAGCTCGAGAGACATTATTGCTGTGTACGCAGAGCAGAGGAGGCGGAGGGGTTATGTGGAGGGATTGCGTCAGAGCCTCCACAGTCGAGAGGGTGCTGCTGTGGGGCATGCAGTCAGACGCATGTGCAGCTCGGGCGCCAGCGTTACACTGCAGGATGCGGGCGAGCTGCACCATTGCAGCACTATCGAGTGACAGTGTCGCGATCACCACACGCCTCGAATGACAGCACGCAAAGAGTCGGCTGTGGGTTTGGTCTAATAGCAGACAAGCAACGGCTCATCATGTCTAGCTGTGTTTTGGTTTTGCGCCCAAGAGCGGTCTATGCAAAGGTATCCGAAAGAAAACTATGGAACACGTCGCAACAGCTGCTCTACTCTGCCTTAACTCCGTTCACTTTCACGCCGTTGGTGAGCGGCTTCTTCGCCGCCTCTTTCTCTTCCCCCTCCTTCCTCTTCTCCTCCTCCTCCTTCTTGGCCCGCTCTTTCGCCTCCTTCTCAAGCCTCTCCTTCTCCCTGCGCGCCTTCAGCCCCCGGTCCTCCCTCATCTGCACAACCCACGTCTCCACCTCCGCCGCCGCCTTTCTCGGCTCCTTCTTGTACTTCAGCAACAGTCCTTGCACCTCGGCGGGGCTAAACTCCCCACTCGGAACCTTATCCGCAAACCCGCCCGCCAACTCCAGCAGCTCCTCTTGGTCCGGAAAGTCGGCCGGGAACTTCAGCACGGCCTTGTCCTCATCTTCAACCGTGTACAGCGTCCGAAACAGGTTGTGAATAATCGCCCAATCCGCATAGTTAAATTTTATCTGCAGATCAACGCGGCCAGGCCGGATCAGCGCCTCGTCGAGATGCGACCGGTGGTTCGTCGTCATTATCAGTAGTCGTCCTTCCTTTGACGCCACCCCGTCGATTGCGTTCAGCAGACCAGAGAAGGTCACGCGGGCAGGCGCTGCCTCTGTTGTGGTGGTGGTGGAGTTGGAGGGTGTGCTTTTGGTGGTGTTGTTGTTAGATTTGTTATTGTTGGGGGAGGGATCGCTACTGGTACTGGCACTCTCTCGTGTAATCCCACAGGCGTCGATGTCTTCAAGCAGGACGATGCAAGTTTTTGGAAGGACCGAGAAGAGATGAAGAAGCGTGTCGTCGTTCATCCACACTGCCGACAGTGAAAGCGAGTACACCCGCAGTCCGAATTTCCCCGCGAGTGCAACCGTGAGGGAAGTTTTTCCAGTCCCAGGTGGACCATAGAGTAAGTAACCTCTTCGATACGGCAGGCCGCGGTTCGCATACCACTTCCTCGTCGCGGGCATCAGGTATTCCCTAATATCCTCACAAATCGTCTCCTTCTGTTCCTCATCAAGCACCACCGTTTCAATTGGTCTCGCCGCGCGCGAAAAACACCTTGCCCAGTCGGCACGATCCCCATCCTGTCCCTGCATCGCCTTAAAAATCGTTGTCCGACCCACATCCTTCCCATTCTCGCGATCACAAACTTTCTGCAGCAACATCTTTAGCGGCGATGCGTCACGCCCAAATATTCTCAGCGTGAGATGCTCCTTCTGTTTCCGCCAAAACACGCCAGGCTCCGAGCACTCAGTTCGGAGCACGGTGATTGTGTGCCCCGTCGGCTTGAAATCGAAGTAGTGTGTATACGTCGGCGTAGGCGCGTACTTCACCTTCTTCCGGATCTTAAGATATGGTGTCTCCCCGCCCTCCTCAATATCTTCCTCGTCATCGTCAGAATCACTCTCACCATCATCCCAGATCTCGCTATTCCACCCGTCGAGATTGGCATCCAGATTCCGTGTGGGCCTTGAATACCACGCCTTTCCAGGCCCACACACGGTGTCCCCAACCTCAGCGTGTGTTTCAAATACCCGGTGCTCGTGTAGGTACTCCATGACCGCGGTGAATATGGTGTCCTCGGAGGTTATGCGAATTGTGCAGGAGTAGTATTGGTCGAAGAGGTCATAGAAGAAACCGGAGACTTGGCTCGAGCAGGTTATGGACATTGTGGCTACGATAAAGAGGGTTATTAGGATGTTTGGGTCGACGCCGAGGGTGCGGTGGAGGATTGGGCCGAATTTCGGGAGGAGCGTGGTGACGGACATGGCGCTGAAGAGGCTGGAGGTGAAGACTGAGGAATCAGGGTCGTCGGACATTGTTTGCGGTGATGGGGCGATGGAAGTGGTGGTTCAGGAAGTGGCATGATTGTTGGTACTTATAGGAATTGAATACCAGTGATCACTTATCCCGAAGCCTCCCATAGATGACACACCCGCAGATGACACCCACGGCTGCCTGGATTCTGAGAGCAAAACAACCCCTGATGTCATCTGCAGACGATCGCACAGCCTCGGGAGATGCAGCCCTATGAAACTAGGCAATTGCAAAAAGCTTATGTAGCACCTCTCACTGGGACTACTGCATTCAGCAGGTGCGTTGTGACTCAGGTGTTTAAAATCTGACATTATGACGCGGCAGCGGAGCGCGATCATTCGCCAGAAGAGGGTTTTCAGCTGCAACTGAATAGTAAAGCAAACAGGATACTACTGCATGTCGAGCTCGGACGCAGGTAATCTCTACGTCTGGATCTCACCGCTGTCATTCGCACATGCAAATTTTCTGAGCGGAGTTTGTATGCAGCGTCTAGATTTGAGGCGCAGTCCACTATGTATGTGGCGCTGCTACCCCATGTTGCGATATGGAAAAGCTTGATCGAACGTCACCACAATAGGTCATCGCCATAGCCGCAACACAACATAGTAAACGGTAAGCAGAAGCTTTTACAAGTTTATGGGAAACGGCGGCGTCTGTGATGTGTGAATACAAGAGAGGGAATTAGAGTGAAAAGATAGAATACTCAACCATCAATTCGTCATCCGTACAGAGTTCTGCAAAAGAAATGGAGAGTTGAAAGCTGGTCTGTGTGGGAAGATTGATGGCTTTGTGATCCGTTCGCTTGCGTTTCCGTTGTGTTGGCTGGTTGTTTGTGTCTCTAGGCTTGTTCGTATATCAAGGTGTTCTTGTTGTATTGAATTATGGCTTGCTGGTGTACTAGTTGCTCTTGAACTCGTGGGGGTTTCAAGTCTTCGGACGCCTATCATAAGCGCTCTTAGTGACTACTATATGAAAAAGGGTGGTTTTTTAAGACGGTTTATAGGGGGGTAACGACCTTGCGACAGTTCGGTTACCGTTCCCGAATTTTCTGAACGGTCCGAAGACGGTTCCAAAACGGTTTCCGCAAAATAATGTACTTATAACCGTCTTAAAAAACCCTCAATTTTTCATACTGTACACATCAAAGTTAGATTACTATTCATAATAGATGTAATCTTATTCGTCATCTACAGAGACAGGTCTCCCGATTGTGAAAGCCAGTTGCGAATCTAATAATTCTGTTTGGTTAAATATCGACAAGGGTTCATTTGACCGTGTTACAACCGTTGGAATTCGCTTTCATAACCGGGTGGCCTGTCACTGTATTAGCCGGATTTCAAGTTACTCTATAGGACATGCACATCATAACCTAGCGTAAGAGTCATTTTCAGCCTAGGCTAGGGTTTCAGCTCTCCCACTACTTGAAAATCCGGCGAATAGCCATAGACAATCGGAGTCATCTAATATTGACAGGACTTTGAAACCCGACGAGTGCACACCATTTAAGGCAGAGTGGCAAGAAACAGGGGAGGTCGTCTTGCCTTGCCTCATGCCCAGCCGCCAGAGCCTCATTCGCAATGAGAGACTGGGGACGAGACAAAGTCTTGCCTCATACCATAAGTCCTAGGAATGTCGCTTCTCGCTCACGTTTGCTCCGAGCCTACCACTCTTTTTCCATCCACATCACTGCATCCAAACAACCGACAGCACGCGGCTTTACCAATTTTTCCCGAGGTTAGTTTATGTTTGTTCTGCGAGGAGAAACTACTCGTGGCGGAGATAATGAAGGGTGCGGAGGGTATAGAGGAGAGGGTAAGGTGGATGTTATTGTATTGGGATTGTTATGGCCTTGGAGTCGGATGTATGAGCATCTTAGTATAAGTAGTCAAGCTCCACCGAGAAATAGACACCATCTTCAACCCTTGGTACACGAGGATAGGGTTAGGAGTAATTAACCAACACGTCAGGCAACATCAGCTCACCCGCCGCAAGCAACCCGACAGAAGAGACAGAAGGTAAACAAAGCATTCAAGCACCACAGGAGGCCAGGCCATTTCCAACGGCAGAAACGACTAGCCTAAGGCATGACTGGTCTCTACCTTCCTCTGAGATGACTGCATGTTGTATTTACCTTGGAGAGCTGATACCTGGGTGGATATTTCTTTCCGACTCTTGAGGGTATATCGGCTTTGATTGATAGGACCTCGTCTGAACGAGCCAGACCAGCTTGAACTTCGCAACTTTAAGACTGGAACTTATCAAGAGAGGTAGTTCTAGATCGGATAGAAAGAACGGAGCCAGAAATTGACCTAGGACCAAACTCCCGCGCAGTGGCAGGATTGGGTCCCATGCTATCGTACAGTCATGCAGCAAAAGTCTTGGTGATGGCGGCTACAGGGTCAACCCATCAAAATGCAAAATGGCGATTGCATAACAACCACACAATAGAGAGAGCTGTAATTGACCAATTAGGCCCTCTCAGTGATGGGGAAAACGATGGTATACAGGTTAAAAAAAATTTGTGACATTCTGCTTTACCTTATGATCACCTTTTTGTGTAGACTCTAGAGACAGTTACAAATCTTCTTCATAAACACTGCAACCACACAACAATGATCCAGAAATAAAATACACCCTTTGCCCACATAAAAATTTGAATGTGTGACAGTCTGAATATACAGTATAAAATTGTTTGCAATTGTGGTGGTGGAGAAATGTGCTCCTACTTTGTGTGGTGACTTATAGCCTCAATCTTGGTGGGGTTTTAGTGTGTAAAGTGAGCCCTGTAAATATGGGGCAATATCTCCACCCAAACTTATTCCAAAATTTTCTCCTTTTTTTACAGGACTCTCTGCTATGTTATATTCAACATATGAAATAGTTAGGGATTATTTCATTTTGTGGAGGTTGTGGCTGTGGTGTTTGTTCCCTGGATAAGGGTATATTTTAGAGCCCCAATAAATAATTGTGATTTAATATATACACTGCACAACACCACAATTTTTTTTAACTTACATGCAATCATTTTCTCCATCACCTAAAGATCCTATTTGGTTAATTACAGCTCTCTCTATTGTGTGGTTGCTGTGCAATCGCAGATTTTCATTTTAGTGGGGTGCTCAGTTGCAGCTCCGTCACCAAGACTTTTGCTACATGACTGACCAATTCCGGTTTAATCATCGTGGAAGGTTCAATCAAGGAGTTTTTGCAAGCTTCCCCGGTATCGACATGGCAATGGCTATGGACGCACACGGAACGTGTCTAGTCAGTGCTCACAAAGCCGCTTTTGGGTTACTGGGAACCTGCTTGTTAGTGCGCTGCCTTTCAAACAATGAGCTCGACGGCTTTTACAACAATATGGCATCAAATTGTTTGTATCCATGGAAAACCACAACATCTCCGGTTGTATTGACGACCCAGATGCCCGCCAAGTAGTCTTTGTTGCATGCAGTACTTCATGGATATATTCCGACTCTTCAACCTTCAAGGGAGCTGAAGTTCCCCACTATATCGGCATGACATTTCTTCTAGATGAACCACCCAAATCAATATTTACTGCACGAGGAAAGAATAAACTACAAGCATGTAAGATGTTTAGTCGTACTCCATAACATTGATATATCGAGGATCGTCTATTTCAGCTCCTAGGGGAAACAACTTGGCTTTGTTAAACAGTCATGAATTTCGCCTCCACTAACTGAAATAGGAGATGGTATTTTGTTGATTTTCATGGTATATAGTAAAACTCAATGGGCAATACGCCATTCATCAAACATCACCTCCTAAGTCTCTTCCAACAGGTCTAAGCCAGAATCAAAAAGCCAATACTCCCTCCATTTTAAAATATGTTTTAACGACACCCAAGCATGCTGACCGTGGCCTCAATGCCGCCACTTTTCCGATCTATGGACACAATATTTGGCTCTTATGACCTCCAGGGGACCAAAGTCACGGAGTTTGCAAAAAGATTTATTCAGGATGGTCACTGCCCAGCTGTAAAACAATCGATGTTGAACTTCGACCAAATATCGTAGAAATTATAGACATGAAGATAAAAAACCCCATGATTGTACTGACGGAAGGTTTCATGGGGCTGTTTATACCTCCCGGCTGGCGTCATGTGGTATGGACCATCGAAGAGGGTTTATTGACGGATATTACTTTTGTGGTTTGACTAACAAAAGATCCTCCTACCTTTCTGGATACTAATACTGCACCGAGCGTCAAGGTTCATATGTATCACGTCATGGAGGATCTGTACAGTACGTAAAATGACGAATTCGCCACTCATCACAAAGGCTTTGTACGTAGCTACAGGGGTACGTTAATGTCATGTCACGCGCGCGCATGCGGGCTACTTACAGCGGTAAAAAATAAGTATTCTTTACTCATACCAGCTACCACTCACATTACCGGCCTTTCTCTCATTTGATCCATCATCCCAGTTCAAGTTTAGGTCACTTACACCTCTACCAAGCCTAGCCTCAAATTTTCGAAGAAGTATTTACACCTAATCATGACACTTCATTCATCCGTAACCGCACAAAAAACGCCATCACAGACCTATGCGGGTCGGCTGAGGGATTCGGGCGAGTCATGACGAGACCGGGCTCGCCCAAGGCCACTGGGGCAGTGGTCCGGCTGTACATATAAAACCTAACGAGTTGGGGCGAGCGAGATTTATCCGACGAGCCTGACACTAGCATACATATTTATGCGACGAGCCCGGGAATGATATACATGTAAATAAAAATAAAAATAAAAATAAAAAATAATTTAATTGCAGACAAATAAACCTAGTGACGTTTACTACATCTCAATCCACTTTTACTAGGAATTACATTGTCTTCTGATGTATCAAGTCCATAAAGCAATTCAATTTTCTCATCAGATGATCCCAATAACAGCCCATGCTTGGGCATATGAACTCCTGATCGCGTGCGTGCTTCTGCAACTGTGCTCGCAGGAAGTCACTCGATTCATCATGATTGTGGTTGTTGAAATACTGATTGCTAGAAGCCTTATATTCTAAAGTACAGGTACATTCGTGATCTTATATACGGCATTCAGAGTATGCCTTGTACGCATGCATGCGCACTCAGCTGGCATCTCCAGCTGAGTCTGGAACGACCATCATCTTAAGGAGATTATGCATCAGCCCAGCTGAAGCCCATAAGCCGTATCTTAGGGAGGTAGACCATATATGCAACAGTGGTTGGGTGTTGTCCATCCAGTCTCGTCATGTTACCCCAAATGCTCGTGTGTGGCGTATAACAGGCGAGTCGTGACTCGCCCGAATCCCTCAGCCGCCCTCCAGCCAATAATAAATCGCTGTCGCAGCACCGATTGCTTAAAGTAAAAATAAGAGAAACAGCGTCATGACGTCACGCAGACAGATCCAGACGAACCTTGACGCTCGGTATAGTATCGGTTGGTACACTTAGGGGCCACCTTCCCGAGACCAATGAGCTCTAGGTACCCTATCCCATATGGAAAGGACTGAACGGAGGTCTAGATCTTTATTGACGCTCATGGAGATAAGTCATCCCTCATCAGTTTTCGTAAGTCATTAATTGGGTCCTGTATGATGGGGTTGTGGCGCTAACTTATGTTCTAGTCAGCGGAGGGGAAACCCACAGATCTTTCAACCGGGACAAGTTGTTTCCTAAGGGCCTGAAACAACCGATCATGGATGCGATGAGTCGGGAGCAAACTGTTTTTTTCTGTAGCTACAAAAAGTTTGAGCTGGATATTTCGTTCCTTCTCGCTGCGAATTGGTGACACTAGATGATCTACATCCCATACCCCGATTGCTCTTACCTTCCCTTTGCTTTCTTGCCTTTTTCCATGGCTTTCATCCACACCCCCGATGGGTTTCACACAAAATGACGATGCAATCGATCTAGATATCCATGTCGTGTCTTGATCTCTTTCTCCTCCCCTCGAAGCACATAAGGTCCTATTCGGCTGTCTTGTCTCCCCACAATCGGATCCACAAATCATTTTCGATATGTCTGGTGATACTGATGATGCAATTAATGCAGAATATCTACATCTCGTGCTGCGACACTGTCGGCATCAAGCATACCGCCTCACTCGAAACGACTGTTCCCTCCGCTGTTACTTTGGATGTTTCTAAGACTTGTTGATTGACTGATCTTCTCGAGGCCAGAAGGCCCGTATATATACAGACTTGTCTCCCATATTCGCAGCCATCGTCTCCATATCTATCTCCGTTTGCACTGATATGAGCCGCTCTCCTGAGGCATATCTTCATACACCAACTGCATATCAAACGGACCTGAGCTGTGAGGCTCACGATGTAGGTACACATGCAACATCCGCTTAAATACAGTTTCCCCTCAAACTTTGATAGAGTAAAGACTGATCCAGTCGGCACTCAATGCAGTACGGAAATCCTCATAAAGAAGTATCCACGATCATCTCGAAGATCAATCATATGCAAAGGTTCACTTAAACCACACCAATTCATAATGAACATCATACCTGCCCATAAATCCCCTGACCTCCATACTTCCCTCTCCTTACACATAACCATGCCTCACCCCACCACTACAGCCCACAAAGCCGAACTTCAGTAGCTCGAATCCGACTTCAACTTCTTGCTCACATCAATCAGTCGTCTCGCCAAGGGCTCCCAAAAGAAAAAATCCAATAAAGTAGCGTACGACGGGGAGAATGTGTGTTCGGCTGCGATAGAAACATTGCGGGGGATGCTCGATGACAGTGCGGATCTCGAGAAGTGCTCGAAGGAGGAGTGGAGGGATGCAGTTGATACGCTGAGGGAGCAGGTGAGGGGTATTAAGGAGTTGCTGGAATAGAGCTTTTTCTTGAATCTGCTGCAGGGAAGAAAGTGGAAGCGACACTCTGTAGCTCGCTGAGTGAAGTGCTGTGCTTGACGCGCCCGGCCTTCGATACGACAGAGAAAAAGAGTACTAGATTCTAGTTTGCATTTCAAGATTTCGAAAATGCCATCAAAACTTGGTTGATCCGAACATGCTCTTCTGTACTTATATCATGTTGTGTGCAAAAGTACTTACAACTGCAATCGGACGTATATGGACCAGTCTGCAGATTTCGAGAAATCAGTTCGCAAACCTATAGATATTCAAGCTCTATAATTTCCAACGGGAAATCCGTTCGTGCTTGCTAACGGGAGAAAATCATTTTACCCCCACTTTCTGCCCAACAGACGACTTACAACACGGTACCGGCCACCACAGTGACACAATTAGGGACGATAACGGTTAGAGATGCCATTTGCAGGACATATCTGCGGGTGACTCTTTATACCCTAGAGAGTGGTAACCCAGTGGAGTCTGGGTGGGTACGGCTAGCGAAATCAGGTTTGGTTCACCAGCCTGCGTGGTCCGATTTCCTTTGTTCCTTAACGGAGGGCGCACTAGCCACGTTCTCTTGATCTTCAGATACTACGCTGAACACATCCGATTCGTTGACCATACTGCTCACTGCCAACCCGTTAACTTCGCACAGAGAGAGGTAGAGACGCCTCGCGTTATTCGCGTAGATAGCAGGGTTCGGGGCTCAGGGCAGGTTTGCTGCTTTCTTCGGCTTCCCGTGCGTGCGCGCGTATCGGAAGAAAGGCCGAACCTGGAATTGAACATCTTTGTTGCAAACGGATAGCTGCATGCGTGACGGTTGGCGTGTATACTAACGCTTGCCAGCTCACTGCGCCTTTTTCTTTTTACGGCTACGGCTGGATGATAAAGACCACCTCCCAACACCCCCCCCAACACCATCGCACTGGCGACCTATTCCTGCGATAAGTTGGTTTCCTCTATGGCCGCTTTTTTTCAATCTTTGCTGACAGACAGCACAGCAACGCCCCAATGAAAGACCGCGACGTCATCGTCGTCATCATCATTCTCGTCCTCTTCTTCCTAGGTCTCGTCGCTTTCGGCGCATTCAAGTACCGCGATCTCATTCGGAATGCGCTCGGTGACGAGTTGTGAGGCGGAACGGCTGGGAAAAAATATGCACCGGCTGCACGAGGACCGGCGGTTAGGCCGATTTGGCAATGATCGGCGATGTCATGCGCAGCGCATACCACGACTTAATGGCGCGATTTCTCCCACCTATGCTCTCCCCCTCTCTCCACGCCGTGAGGGCGGGGTAGTGTACACATCTCCGTGAGTACAATGCCAGTTCTGTCTCGACGTCTGCTAACGGGCCGCGAAAAGTTGATTCTTCGAAGCGATACTATACCGGCCGAGACTCTACACGATGCAGAGACGCGACGTCATTGTGGTCATCCTGGTCATCATCTTTATTCTTCTCGCCGCTGTTCTTTTCGCAATATATAGGTACCGCAAGGTGCTGGGGAATGTGATCCGCTATATGCACGACCGGGAGGAGGAGGAGAGTTATACCTATAGTGCGTGAATGGGGAGTCGGGGTCTTCATGTGTTTGATTGATGGTGCTCGTTTGATTTATGGCCATTGTACAGTAGGCAATGCATACGGCCGTAGTTACAGCTGAAGCTCAGGTGCCCACTCCCGCCGGACTCTGCAAACCGAAGAGCTACCCGTCACTATTGATAGCCCCATGCTGGCGGGGAGCTCTCTTTTGCCGAACCCTAACCCTCCGTCAACCCCGCTAATCTCCACCTTCACCTCTCCGTATCACTGCACTCCACAACCACCACTACAATGCCAATCAATACCTGCATCATCGGCTACGGCCTCTCTGCAAAGATCTTCCAGATCCCCTACATCCTCGAAACTCCAGGTCTCCACCTCCACAGCATCCTCCAGCGCACGCCCACCGCCGACAATGCCGCCTCTCGGGACTACCCCGCCGCCAAAATCCACCACGACCTCTCCACCGTCCTCTCCGACCCCGAAATCCGCCTCGCAATCGTAACTACCTCCAACGCCTCGCACTACGCCATCACCAAAGCCCTCCTCCTTGCCGGCAAAGACGTCGTCGTCGAGAAGCCCCTCACAATCCTTACCTCTGAAGCCGACGAGCTCGTTGCTCTCGCAAAACAAACAGGCCGCCTTTTGACCGCCTTCCACAGTCCCCATCCCCTCGCCCCCTTTTCTCCTCCCCCTGCTAACCCTATATAGACCGCCGCTGGGACGCTGACTTCCAAACCCTTCGCCGCCTCCTCTCAGAGGGAACATTCGGCACCCTCGTCTCCCTACGCTCTTGCTTCGATCGCTTCAAACCTGAGGACGCTAGAACACCTGCATGGAAATCACAGCAGATCCCGGGGAATGGGATTCTCTACGATCTCGGCTCGCATCTGGTCGATCAAGTGCTGGTGCTCTTCGGTCTTCCGGACCGTGTTTTTGGCAGTGTGAGGGATGAGCGGGGGGCTTCTGTTGATGCTACGAAGGGGTACGGAGATGAGGGGTTCATAGATAATGCTTTTGATGCGGTGTTGTATTATGATCGCCGTCTGAAGGGGGTGGAGACGCCCAAGAGGGGGATGGTTGTGATGCTGAGTGCCAGTACGGCGTCGCTGTGTGAACGGCAGACGAGGTTCGTGGTTCGAGGGACGAAGGCGGGGTGGGAGAAGTGGGGATTGGATTTGCAGGAGGATCAGACGAAGGCGGGGATGGGGGTGGGGGAGGAGGGGTTTGGGGTTGAGAGGGAGAGGGAGTGGGGGGTGCTTACGACACCCGAGGGGAGTAAGAAGGTCGGGGGTGAGAAGGGGTGGTATAGGGGATTCTTTGAGAACGTTGTGGAGGCGTTGGAGGGGAGGAGTGAGATACAGGTTAAAGCCAGTCAGGCTGCGGATGTGGTTAGGGTGCTGGAGTTGCTAGGGAAGAGTGAGAAGGAGGGGAGGGTGCTCGAGGTCCCCAGGTGATAGGTATGTTGGGAAGATCTGCGAGGAACGAGTTTCACGAAATTCAGGTCTCTAATTTTGCTGTATTACCACCTGTGCACCATCGCTGCTTGGAATCCACTAGCTAATATTGCTTCAATCTTTGTTCGGAATCGCGTCAGCCACCTTGCATTACCTATTTGTGCATGGGGGAGAGGCAGATGGGATTAGTGGCCATGGTGCCGAAGTGAAGACACTTGCAGTGCCCTCCATTGCGTGGCGGTAATGGGTGGGGAAGCCATGACTTGAACCACGGGAGTTTTCTTCGGGGATATAGTGGGGAAATTTCTGGTTATGTACTTATGCCATGGCCGCTCGCGGCCGAATGCAATATGATTACAACAGCCTATTTGTGCATCCAAACTCGATATCCACTGTCTCCTCCGCCGCTTCATTCAGTTTCAGATCCTCGGCACAAAACGTTTAATGGGACAACGCTGCAGCGACATCACCTCCAATAAATGTACCCTAATGACACATCCCTCTCCTTGCACCCCCGTGGCCTACTTCCATTGGATACCACGCACAAACAACCCCATGTAACTACCAGCAGTGAACCTGAACCAATCATCATATTAATAGGACTCTGGTTTGCGCTTAGATAACTCCTGGCTCTGACTCCCCTTTCTAACATGTGGTATATAATCCCCAAAATTCTACAGACTACTTCCATTCTCGTCCTTTCGCCGGCAATGAAAAAAGGCTCGCTTCAGTTGGAGAGTGACACAGTGGCAAGCATAGTCATTGGAGAAAATAGAAGCCTTAGATAGTGACGAAAGGACACTAAACTTACTTATATAAAGGTCTAGGGTGTCACCGAGATGCAGAGGGTGTGAATGGTGAAGATGCACTACTTTTAGTGATGACGGGACGGGACTCCGTGAGTAGTGGTATATGATATATTGCACCAGAAGAGATCGACAGGATAACTATTGGTATTGCATTTTAACTTCCCATCCGGGCTACCGTATTACATATTTGCACATGTGGCTTTGGATGCTCAGAAAAGTAGTTTGTTGGGGAAACATAAGCCTACTTTGTAGTGGAGTCATTTGGAGAAGAATCGAAAAGCCCCGATCTCCACGGACAGCTACGTTGACATAGCAAGATAAAGTTAATGGGTACGTGACCGACGAGAGGCGTACATCGTCAGCCAAAACGTATGGTGCCTTTCTCTCTTAAAACTTTAAGAATAAGAGGTGTACTAACCACTTTATATAGAATCATTTGCGATAACATCAAGAGATATTTTCCGATTAATATAAGCCCTTCTGACACGTTATTTACACCGTGCACCCCGACACCTCACCAAGTAACCTGCTCTTGCGGTCACTTTAGCTACTCCTTATTATACAACCCCTCCAACACCTCCTTCGCAATCCTATACTCGACCGAACTCATCCTTCAACCTCTCCAACGTGTCCATAATGAAATCCTGGTAACCCTAATTCACAATATTATTCCTATCTTGTTTCTCTAGCAACTCCCTCGCTTCGGTTATGTTGGCCGCGTTTCCAAGCTTGCACAAAAAAATATAATAGACGGGCTGGAGTGTGGTGATTTCAGGGGTTTAGTTAAACATGTTCTAGACGTACTCTGTAGATGTGCTGATAACTTGTTTTTATGGGATGTGAGGTAAGGTGAGTTAAGGGGCCCGTGCATGATGCTGTCGATAAAGAGAGACTTGTAGGACAGGGAATTGCAAACAAGGTTGAACATAGCTTTTAACCCTAACCTGTTCAAGGATCTTTCGAGAGCTAAATCCAAGTCTGGGACAAGGCATGAGGGTTAAGCGGTTACGTGCAGGAGGTGACACAATCTCGAAGCTTGGGGTCGGTAATCTGAAGTTTCCAGCAGCCTGAGTCTTTGTGGTGTGTCTCTATTTGTCTTACTGCGACTCAACAATACCTTCTCCTTGGTCCTAAATACGATTCATCCAGCAAAACATCCAGCAAAAGTCCTCATTTTGGGGATTTCTGATCTGTAGCTAGGGACGAAGCCCTCTAACTAGCTACCGAAGATAATATAGAATAATTTTCAACTAAAAGTGACATACACGATTATGTTGCACAAAGACGAGCTTGTCAAGATGGGAGGATTCCACGGGCATGGTACAGAGAAGAGATAGGAGAAAGACTCGAGATATATATAAGAGAGCTGTTTGCCTTGCGCTCTACCAATGCCTTACTATCAGTTCAGCTTACGGTGAGCTCTACCTACTATATATACAACAGAGACGTCTCAGACCTCAGGAGTGACACCTTATGATTGATCTGTCTCGGCCGAGAGTGGTGGAGATTTCGTGCAAAATACCTTCATAAACCCTCGAATAAATCCTGTAGAAGAAACGCCCAGCCATAGACGGAACTTCTAACAAAGGATTGCAAGTAGCCTATAGCTAATTCCGTGGCGGACGATTAGTTGAACATAAATCAAATTTATATACGCATTCGGGTTCTAGGCAGCTCTAGACAAGTGACAGGACGGCTCTAGCCTAGGGCAAAGCTTTCGTTTCGTCTCGTATGCAACTCTACAATTATCCCGAATCGAGAACGATGATGAAGATTGATACCAGGAAATTGCAACTTCGTAGATGAATAGATAAGATAAGATGACATGGATTAGATTAGTCCCATTGGCCGCTACAAAAGCCGACCCGCAAAGCTTCTCGGCCGACAAAACATCGGCTTTTGGGAAAATGCACTCGCGCGTGACATGCTAGATATAAGTAGGCTAGAACATGCAGCAACGTTACGCACATAACAATAACCTGGGCAATTGGGTCGATTGTGACACGAGCTCGCGAGTTGAAGTCAGAAGGTTTGAGAGAATCCGGACTAGTCAAGTGCAGTTTGTGCTAATTTTCTTTCAGGACTGTGAAGAGTCGTGCAATATCGAGCTTCCAGAGGACGGACATACCCAAAACTGAGTGGTGAGCGTCACTGCCTTTGACGAAGCTACAAACCTATACAAAAGACGACCTGGACAAACGGCATGCTGCGTCGATGCGTGTCCTTCATTCGCCCAGGCATTTCCTAGCCAGGACATTCTACACTGGGGCTCTACAATATATGGCAAGACATATATAACGATGGGATGAGATATTCAGGGAGTACGACACAAAAGCCTGAGCCGCGAGACAGCTCGAGTGATAGTCGGTGATCAGTGGCTGCCGGACACTTACTGTATCGACTGATGAGATCTGGACAGCTTTCTCGGTTCTTTGTGGCGTCAAACTCCCATTTCTTAGGACCCTTAATTTCAGGTGAATATTTACTATTAGGAGCCCTTCGATGATGATAGAGATAAGTCGGAGGAGGGATGATGAAGTCGCTGAGCAGATTATGAGACCGGGAGCGAAGCGACGACGAGTGGTACTACAACTTGTTTGTGTGAGTGAAAATATGGCCATATCTTTGGCTCCCTAACCAGCGTCAAAGACAACTCCTGCGACTGTTATCTTGTCATCTGGACTGCTCATTTCGATTCAACTCACTTGGCAATGAACTCAGCTCGCATGTGTCTATCACTTTTTCACACCTTGCGTATCATACTGCGCATTATTTCCAGGGCCGTCATTTTACACTGGTTTCATGAAACAAAATCGGCAATCCTCAGGCAGCCGTCCTAACCTCATCTACCAGTACAGAACCTGGTCAGAAAGCTGAGGATATCTAAGGATAGGAATTCACAGAACACAATGAAGTTGGAAGATGCAGGAATGACTACAGACTTACCTAGTCCTACTAGGAAAGATAGACTGTACTGATAGATGAGGTTGGAACAGAGTGTCCCATATCTCTCGATACACAGTGGTGCATACAAATATGCGACGTTTCAGCGCAGCAGAGAGCAGTATAGGTCGTTATTATGTGAGCTCCCTAAAAGCAGACAAATATGCAAAATTTCGTCAGGACAAGCTGGCAGAGCTTAACGTGTAACTAATCTCTATTACTATCATGACGAGGGACCCGAACGTGCGCACGCGCGTGTACCAACTGAATCTCTCCAGAGTCGTTGCGCCGTTACACGGTACAGAACGATACAAGCCGCCACGAATCAACCCGTACCGGCGTCTATACCGATGGTCAGCAATCGTCGGATAATTAGTCATAGAGTTGAAGTTATTGAAGAATAGGAGTTTAGAATACACATGCACAGCTGAAAGGATGCAGAAATACCTGTGGACCTATCGGGAAATATGAACTATACGGATAGATAAGATTAAGATCTACCGGTCCTCAGCAATTTTTTTTCACAGTTCAAGTGTATCATTGCAGGTCGGTCCACCGTTCGGTCATCTTGTCATGGATAATGTGATAGATAATATCTAACACAGTGGTTCAAACTTTCATCTCCATCCTTGCGCTCCCCCATCTCTCTCCTCTCAGCAATAGACTTGACTTGGACTAAAGAGTGTAAATGAGTGTCTACTTCACTTCTCGTGCACAGCTCACGTTATTTTAACTATATTTATTTACCAACACCATCATATCGTTCTGGATCATGAACATATTTGGGTGACCATCACTAGCTTTAGCGGGTACAGGACACGAAAATCACGCGGGAAGATATTAGAGTACAGACTTTGATTCTTGGAAGACGCCTTGAACGCCTTGACAGAAGTTTCCAGTCTCACCACCATAGGTATGACTCGTACAAAATGGAGTCGGGAAGAAATACAGAGGGAGCGAAGGGCAATACCCAAACGAGGCATGCAGGTTTTGGGCCGGTACGCTGGTATTTACAGCACCCAGTGTTCATAGCACACATTGTAAGTTGTGTAACACCTCACCAGTTAAGCTAAGCGATCTGGCGTTGTCCAGTCAACGAACTTATGGGCTCGGGATCCTCGAGTATGGAGAAGGTATCCACACTTACTGTGTCCCTGTTGCAAGAATGGTGGACGGGAAATGAGGCTCGCCCCTCTCATGTCACTTGCAGGCTCCTTGCACCCACCAACCACGACGAAAATGAAGGTGGGATATTTTGTTTCCAGGGATTCACTACTTCCTCCTTGGAAATACCTGCATCATGGCTCGAAATGCAAACACGCTACCGGGAAGGGAGGATTGCGTTTCAGGCCCGCAGACCTGTTGTAGCCATCAGAAAATGCGAGAATGGAGGTGCAACTCATATCGAGCGTCATCCAATGCGGGGCTGGACGGCTTTTACATCCACTTTGGGCGTCTCCCGTAGGGCGGAGAGGACGAACACCCCGGCCACAAAACTCAAAAAGAATCAGCCTGAGCGAATAAAAATACTTTAGGAGTTTATCTTAATCGGATCAAAGCCGCATTGCATTCCTGTAGTGGGGGCGACCCTCTGTTCCCCCAATTACATTGTCCGAAACCGACCTACATGAGCTCGTTTGTATGAGGACCGGGTGTGCAATAAAGGATCTATCGAACTTGCCCGGGACATTACCGACTATAAATATGCCGATGGTCAAATTAATTCGTGGTTATAGGTGGTGGAAAACACCGCAATATTGGTGTTTTTTTGTTCCGCGGATTTGGGCGTGGCTAGGGCCGATCCGTCATCAATACAGTGCCCTCTAGCGCAGCAATTTGCACATGGGTTATGAATTTATGGTGGCGATGACAGCGGTGAAAAGTTGACGTATTACGCGCAAAAACCCGTTCTCGTTTCGATTCACACAAGTGCGTGGGGCGGATTTGCGGGCTGAAGTGGTAATGATACTATGAAAAGCTTAAGCTGTTATCACCTATTCTTTCTGGATGTTATTTCTCAGCTTGTTATATTTATCTAATTGTCTGTACCACAATTTGGGGGTACAGACCCTGCTTTTGAATATCAGCGGACATCACACAGCCTCAGCCCATGTCGTACATGTTGTCATTGCTCATCTCGGCAGGAGATACGATAGGTTCCTTGTAGTACCCGGTCTACTTGTAGCTGGAGCGTCGACCCTAAGCGCTAGCTCTCAGCCGTGCTGGCCTTCTATGCACCTTGGGGCGAATGGGAACAGCTGAACACAGCTTGCAAGGAGCTACATATAAACCGTATACGTTAGATTATACGACAAATACATTTGCTGTAGTAAACCTAAGATTTATTCTAGATTTTCGCCACCGCCTTCTGCATCTTGAGAACTGGAATTAACTTTAGAGACACTAGGAGAGCGACATTCTATTTGGCAACCTAGCAAGAGAAAGAACCGCGTTAACAACACGACCTGAAGAAAACGCCGCCTAAGGGTAACCTTTCTAGTTCCCTGAGAATGAACTCATTCATGCTGCTAGGAATACGTGGATTAAATCCAATCCTAGAATATTGTGCCTGTCATCTGCAGCATGGGTTACGGCACTTACCGTCGAATAAATATTTGTGGTGTACTGATTCATGTCCGGTAAATGTGACTGGCGGAAATGGCTACCGCATCGAAGATCTAAACCCCGCCGAAATAGAGTGGACCGGAGCCATCCGTATGTGCTCCAGATTGCTATCACAACTGAATCCGGGACGACTGAACAAATAGAAGTTTTGAACTGATGTCACAGATGTTTTGTTATCCAGATCTACCTGTTTATCACCTTCACTAGGTATTGGTTATCCTGAGCATGGGTCAGTACGAGCATTGATTCTTCGACACGTGCTGTGCGGCTGAGAACAAGCTTTTCAAGCAGAAAGAGCACCCATAGGCCAAGATCGACGCCGCCGGGATTCGCCGTACGTATGGGCTATCGATGACGATTAGGTAGATAAGTAGTGGGGTATTCAGTGCGTACAGTGAATATTAATGGCTATTCTCGCGACAGAGGAACTAACGAGAGGGAACTCCGGGTACCTCTATTTGCTTTTGCTGTCTGTCCTGCGCGTTGTTTTCAGCTGCTGCTATAATTGGAAACTCGAAATATGCTTCTTTTTGCGCAGCTTGAAATCATGCTGGCCAGCCACCAACCAACTTGTAGCCAACAAACCAAGAAGACATTTTGCTCGATACTTATTGTGCATGTCTCTATCGGTTTCCTAAGCCTTCTGTCAGGCTAACCCGGAAGTTGTAAAATACTCGGCAATCGTATGATTGTACTCGAGGAGCTCGCAGCATACATGTGCTGCAAGAGCTGCATGCATGGGGCTGATCCGGATACTCTAATGCGTTCCCAAAATGGGTCGAGTTGAGCAGAAACGTGAGATGCCCGTCCCGATTGAGTAAAGCGCAGTTAGAATGAGAATATTGTCAGGTTTTGGCGATATTTTAATTCATTCAAAAGACCGAATGTGCTCTTTGCAGACACGTATTCCTTACGTGCGCAAAGAGGGATGGTAAGACATCTGTTCGTGGAAGATGGACATAGCTAGGTATGAAAGTAGGTATGAAAGTGGGTATGTAACCTAAATCGTAAACCCTAATCCATACAATCACGTGATAGGCCCCATTGGAACTGGACAAGCCAAATAAGCGAGCACAAATGTGGTTGGTCTAGATGGAGGTACATATGTACTGTTACATTCCATGCAGATCCAAGCAAGAAGCCTCAAAATTTATTCTATCGCTTATATCGACCATACGGTGCCACACCCTCTTCTCACTGGACCTTTGAGCCCTGGGGTGATACATACGAATCGCTTGCCCAGGCTGCGAGGAGGTGAATGAGGTAGAAAGATCGAAAATCAAAGGTTCGTTCTCACACTATTGAACTGCACTTGACACCCATCGGGGAAAAGCGAACGCGCACCTTCATTGGCTCGATGGTCCATGCAAAAGGAATCCCAGACAACTTCTCATCACCAAAATTATTCATTTGAATTATCGATACTCGTGTAGTGAATACAAGGCGGGGAGAAACCTGTTTCTGCAGCTGATGGGCTGGTTGAAACAAATGTACCATGTACATGCATATCTCTCTCAGCGATGATAATTTCTATCATATATATATAGTATGATAAGATAATTGCCAAAGAAAGTCAAGATTTAAGTCATGATTGGTGGGTAGTGAAGTAAACACCAGTTCCTAGGTAAGTATAATCAGGCCAGAGAGCGGATTTGTGCTCCGAATTCTTTATTTTACGCGGTCGTTGAATGTAGTAGAGTGTAGACAGATTGCTTTTCCTACGCAAGTGACTGCTGCCTGGTCTCAATGTAGACCGATGTGTACCCACCATCCTAGTCAGATACATCGCATTCCGAAACTTGATATATCTGCGCAGGTGTCTCTCGGGGTATTACTCCACATGTACATGACGTGTACAAGAACCCCACATCTTGTAGCTGTTTGTAATGATACTTTGTTGGTATCTCTTGTCGATTCCTCAGAGGTTCAGATACCATGCCACCAAAAATACATTTACAGATATCTCATTAGCTGAAGAGCGAGTTGACATTGGCTCATTACTATCTTGGACACTGATACGGATACGTCACCCCCCAATTGCCACTACCTTCTGCACCCGGGCTGTGTATATGTTGTGCATATGCTATTTCAAGATACATAGGTTTTGGGTTAACACAACCGTGTTGAACCCCGGAGGATGTGTTTACTTGTATCGCCGGCCACAGAAATCGAAGGAGACCGACTTGGTCCTACCATAATCGGATCTACCGATATATAGATTGAAAGAAGACTCCAAACAGAACGCTGAGGCTTGATTGATTTCTTTTCTTACTGGCTCGATCGAATGCATGCTGCGGACACGAATCATTGTTATATCGAGTGACTGTTCATGCCAAGAGTACTTGCGCGAAGCTCAGCCGTAAGGTTAGGCGACATGCACAACTGTACGCATGTAGCCAGATTTAGCTGGCAATGCCTTCAGGATGAATCCGAGCCCAGAGTGACGGTAAACAGTGCCGTTGGGTAGGCACTGGTGGAACGATCACTGGAGTTTCTGAACGCCGAACGTTCAAACAGTTCTCGAAATCTTTGGGACATAGCGTTTGGTGGCAGAAAGGCTATACTTTAAACTCATTGGTATTGTTACTTGATAGAATGTAATTGTATTTGACGGTACCATTTAGGTAAACATGCAAATAAAAGATTCTGGAATGGGTTTCAAAGAAGCCCTTGGATGGCAGCAAGTTCTACATTGTGCATGCAGATGACCACAATAAAGATAATTAGACACCTAGGTTTTATCAAGCCACATTTCCAATAGTTGACTCCAACTTCGTTTAACTTCAGAGACATAGCCATAGAGCACTGGGGCACCGTGTCTAGGTTTTTGTACTCCCGCGATTGTGAACATCACAGCTGTTGCTTTTGCGAAGGCTTGGAGCTTTGGGATATGCAGGGCGTACCGATACCTATCGAACACAGCCTTGCAAAGCCAGCGGTGATGTATGTGGATATGCCCCTCATACAAACGAACATTGCTTGATACGCCTCCAGAGGGCATCTGAAGAGATAAATACCTCCTCCCTCCCCTCCTCCTTCAACTTTTCATTCTGCATTGAATCTTAAAAACCCAGTCACCACCCTCGAATACCATTCACGACTCCTTTCTCCGCAGTTTTATATTCAATCCATTCTACTCTTCCACCAGCCAAAATGCACGCTATCGCCGTTGCGGCTCTTGCCCTCATCCCCGCAGTTTTTGCTGTACCGGGATATTACGAAAAGGAGACCGAGACCGTCACCAAGACCACTACCTATTTCACGACTGTTACTAAATGCCCTAAACCCACCTATTACAAGCGGGAGGCCGCGGCCGACGATTACTATTATCCCACGACCACGACCACGTCGACAGACTACTACGACTACTACCCCACGACATACTACAAGGAGAAGCGTCATGCCAAGGCCGATGCCGACGACTACTACGACTACTATCCTACTACGACGTCGGCATACTACTACAAGGAGAAGCGTCATGCCAAGGCCGATGCCGACGACTACTACGACTACTATCCTACTACGACGTCGGCATACTACTACAAGGAGAAGCGTCATGCCAAGGCCGATGCCAAGGCCGATGCCGACGACTACTACGACTACTATCCCACCACCACATCGACGTCGACATACTACTACAAGGAGAAGCGTCATGCCAAGGCCGATGCCAAGGCCGATGCCGACGACTACTACGACTACTATCCCACTACGACGTCGGCATACTACTACAAGGAGAAGCGTCATGCCAAGGCCGATGCCGACGACTACTACGACTACTATCCCACCACCACATCGACGTCGACATACTACTACAAGGAGAAGCGTCATGCTAAGGCTGATGCTAAGGCTGATGCTAAGGCCGATGCCGACTACGAATACTATCCCACCACCACGTCCACAACTGATTACTATGCTCCTTCCCCTTACTATAAGGAATAATTGGAATGTTAAAGATAATATGGCATGGAACGGGAGTTGCAGTACTTATTTGTTGTTACGACTCTTTACGGTATTATGGGTTATGAGTTGGTGGTAGTTTTTAATTTGGGTTCATTGGACAAGGATGGAAATAGTATCTGGTAGGTTTTTGATGGATAACAAGGGCAAGGGGCTTTGTGGATGCATAGCAAAGAATAAAGATATGGCATATGATTTTATATTGGAACTCGGAACTCGGAATTCGGTGAAATGTGATTTGGATTGCTACATTAGTGTCCGGAACCGGCCAAAAACCATGATTCAGTAGGCAGAGCGGAAAAAGAGGAGTGTAAGGAGAAATCTTCGGGTCTGTAGGCAACAGGGTTGGCATTACACGAGCGATAAATATGAAGCCCCGTTTCCCATATCTTTCACCCGACAATCTTGCTTGACCATATTATGTCATGCATAGAGGGCAAATTCCCTTTGTTGTATTGTGGGGGGTGTAACTCCGTGGCGCTTTTGCCAGTGTTGTATGTACTTGGGATACAGTAATCATAAGACTGCAGCTACTCGGTCACGTGCACTCGAATTCTGCAATAGCTGCCATTCATAATCGTACGGTTTCTAGCACTGGTAAGATGAATTACAATCTCGAAGTCCAGGGAATGAGACACACTGCGCATGTATACTTTATGGTGGTACATTGAGCTGCTAGCTGAGAATGCGGGCCGGGGCGATTTCTCGGGCCTGCCTCCTCAAAACAAAACCGAATGCCTGATATGATTACATCCCCTATGCGATGAGGATCACAAAGCTAAACTCATACAAACCTATGACCACTAGCGCATCGGACAGATAAACCAAATCACATAACCCAACCAACGACCGCAGCCCTACTCACTGACTAGAATTTACGTGGGGCGTCTATTGCGCCTCTTGAAAACATCCGGATCCTGCAACCTGATGACCATTCAAATCCTAGTTTTTTCTCGCTCCACGCGTCTAATTACGAACGTGAAAATATAGTACACGCCCACTAATAATGAAGTCATGTTCTCACCAGATCTAATTGACAATATTCATTACTTTTTACATTTTGCGCAACGGAAGATACCAGGAGCAACACTAGACTCGCGATAAATATTTCTCTTTCTCCTACCTATCCAATGGTGGCATCAGGTGTGCTACGTGAGGTGTACCGCACTTGTCCGAAGGAGAAAATGGTGCATACGGTATATTTCCAATCCGGCTGCTACGGATAGCGAGTGAAACCAGTACACGCTGCCATGAACTTCTGGATGTTGTTGTGCTCTAAATTCATAACTTCAACCGGCGATCCATCACATCTCATTGGAGTAAAATTCGCCGAGAAAAGCAACGCTATGGAGTGTTGGAGTTGATTGGACGGCCTTCGGCGAAAGTATCCAACCCCTCACAGCATGTGGGAAGTGCAAAACTACAACTCAACAATCCGTACCTCATGCGGCTGACTTCTCTTTTAACAATCCTAACTCTTTCTCCCTGCTATACCCCACGATAACCAGACGTTGGCGCGATGCACACTAGATCCAGGAGTCAGACGGGAAGAGCGCTTACCATCGTCATGCCAATCATCATCACCATCATCGCGTGCTTCGCATCGTCAGTCCTGTCGCAAGAGCTCAACTTCTGGGTACAGCGTCCGGGGGGTGATCAAAACTGCAAAGTAGACTGGGATGGCACCGTGGCAATTAACTGTTAGCCTCTACCAAAACCACCCTATGAGTACTAATTACTTTGATCTAGGTCAGTATGTTGGTGGCTGTTTGTACAACAAATCCCACGGAAAGATATATTGCTGCCATCCCAGATTCTCGCAATGCACTGGCTGGAAGGAGGAATGCGACACGAAAGTCTCGCCTACAGGTTCCAGCCGACAAGTCTTCTGTAGAACGAACTCAGATAGTTAGTAACCCTCATATAAAATTCCAAACTCTGGCTCACTCCCAGTGTGTAGCATGGTGCTGCGACAAGGAACAAGAACGCTGCGCGTCTAACGTTACAAATCAATGCGAACCGAAGATTGAGAATCCGCTGCACAACGAATCAAATAGTACCTACACATCTATCAAGAATATGACACTTGCGGGACCAACTGGCGTGGATAGAAACCTGCAAGGAACAGCAATAATCTCAAAGAATGGTGGAGATGGATCGACGCAGACCCTTGAGCCTAACACCAACAGTAACGGAAGAACAAATAGCAGTGATGACGGTAGTGGGGAACCAAGTGCTGGAGTGATTGCAGGTGCAACGTTAGGTGGGTTGGCTGGGCTTGTGCTGATTGTAACGGGGATAATTTGGATATCAAAAGGCTTTGCACGAAAGAAAGTGATTACGGAATTTCGACGGCAGCACTATCCGCAAAGTAGCTGGAAGGAAAGGACTTTAGAAAGAGGTATGGGTCGGGAGGGATCTAATGTGCAAGAACCACCCAAATTGGTTACGGATGACGATATGTGGGACGGTGGTCGACGTGTTTTCAGGCCGTAGATGTGCACTGAACGGTGGTGGTGGTGGTGGAGAGAGTGGATGTTGCGGTTCTGAGGTTGGTGTGACAGAGCTGTTGGCGCTTAGTTTGTTATGCTACTGGATGGTTGTATATGTTGATTTCAGATCTAATACTTAGGGATTAAGGGCATTCGTATGGCAGGCCAAAGTGGACAAAACTATTAAACTTTTTATGTTTCGTAAGTTGTCATTAGTCAAAAGAGAAATGTTGAAACTTGCAACACTTAATGACGTACGGCGTCGGCGTACACCTAATTTATAAGTTCAAGTTTCAACATTTCTGTTAACTTTCAACATTTGTACAGCTTTTCACTCACACCGGTATTCGATCTTGAGAAATGTTGAAATTGAAGTTTGTGAATCAGGCGTACGCTAGGGTACACATCAGTACCAAGTGATACCTAGACGTACATCATTTACTGCTAAAGTTTGAACATTTGTCATGCAATCAAATGAAACATGATGAAAATCGACAGATATATTGAAAATTGAACTTGCCAATTGGCGTACGCAGTGGTACGTCAGGGTACCTCGAGGTACACGGATATATATCATTAAGTGTTGCAAGTTTCAACATTTGTCATGCCGGCAAATTTGACAACATAACAAGTTTAACACTTTTGTCCACTTTGGTCTACTATACATAAGCCCTTCTCTAAATCCTTTGAATGGCTGGTTAATTGTGGAGAGGGAAAGCACAATATGCTTATGCATATGCAAATGCCCCAGGGAACGTGCTTTGTATTCCATCCAATTAGTTCCTCATGCTATCTCATTTGGCTTGGTTGAAGATACATAACTCTATTCTTGGAGCAGATCCCCATGATCCCTACATATAATAGACAAGGTTTCGGACACGAAACTTTACCCAGCCGACGCAAGGGATATTATGGCGAGCTTGCGTGCACTGGCACACGCCCGAAGGAGCCGAAGGCGAGTTCGACCAACTTTTAGCACACATTTGTTTATTCTCGGGGACAGCTATGATTTCAATTAACTTTTCATTTTACTAGGCTGTTGTAACTTCAACGGGTGTCCCCTACTCGTCAGATTTTCAAGTCTCCGGACATGACATTATAAGCGCCTGTAGTGACACATCAATTTAAAAACGAATACTCATCTAATTACGATAACTACACATTACAGTCGAATAGCTACTACTGTACTGGGCTTTGTACTTCATACGTAATCATAAAATCAAAGGGCGTTTAGTATGAGATATTTTTGCTTCGCGACATGCCTACTGTAATCATAATCCGCGGTATGTGGCCCAACAGGTGTAAGTTTGCGTGGTATGAATCAATTCGCCATGTAATCAGTCCTCCGGTATGAAGCACAAAGCCCGGTACAGTATATCAAAACCAAATGCCAGCTGCGGATGCAATGAAGTTCAGGAACAACTACTCCACTGCACAACCACGAAAAGCACTGATGATTGCAAGCCACAGACGGGCAGCGAGATCTCAATATAATCTAATCTTATCGAAAGAATCTAATCAGTGACAAGGGTGTCCAGAGACTTGAAAATCTGACGAGTAATCTAACTATATCATCCGAAATCACTCAAGATTGGTAGATGAGGCGCAGTTACAGATCTGATACACGGTCAGTGCTGCAGGGGCTGATGCCTCCTGTATATATCTCAAGTCTTTCTCCTTCTCTCTTCTCTGTACCTTAAGTCTATCTATGCACACGGTTCTCCCCATATCGTAACAGGCGTGATGACACAGGCACTGATACTGTACCGAGTAGTGAACAACGAACGTCATCAGTCATCGGCTTCTCTGGTGTACATTCAAAAGTGTTATTAGGGGGTGGTTTGTTAGCTAAAGGGTTCGGTCATTTGTCACTTGAGCAGCAATATGGTACTACATATGCAGGTCATGTTGACGTCGACGGCTACAAGGGATTTCTAGATCTCTGGGGTACTCCGGATAGATCTGAGCTAAATCCAATCCATAGGACTGACCGAATTAGCACACATTCTATCTGTTTTCAGGTTCTCCTAATGGATTGATGTCTTCTGGCCTTGGATTGGATTGAGTGGCATTCGATATTGCGGCGGCAACCTTATGTCAGAGGTGTTGTCTTCTTTGCTGCTACATTAATAAGAGCCTCTGACAGATCCCCGAACTAGGCTGCTTTTAGTCCATCGCACATGCCCTTAGGCAGCATTGTTACACAGCATACATACCCTGCATACATCTCGTATCCATCCGTCTGGCTGGAAAGGAGATCTGATCCGCTGTACTGACTCTCCGACGCACGTTCAACATGGACCCGCTCTCTGCCGCCGCCTCTGTCGCTGGCCTTCTCAGTGCAGCTAACCAAATCACGAAAACGCTCTCCTTCCTCGCTGACGCACCTCGCCTGGCGCGTAGTGTTATCGGCGAAACCGAGGCGCTAGCCGCCATCTTCTCGCAGCTCAACGGTTTTCTGCGTGGCACGATGCATCCGAAACGTGAGCGCATGTCTATGACCACCGTGGACCAGTTTGTCGCGGTATTAACGAACTGTGTATTGACATTTGCGGAACTGGAGGAGGAGCTTGATAGCTTAGGGCTCGAGGATGGCGACGGGATGAAGCTGTGGGATCGTATGAAATGGACCGCGAAGCAAGATACACTAAGGGAAATATTGGCGGATTTGCAGCAGCAGAAGGCGTCGTTGAATCTAATGATTGGGATCTGGAATTGGTATTACCTTTCTTGACGATCCGAGATGAGAACTCACAAGTGGGCCACAGCAAAACGAACATGGAAGCAGCGGACAAATACGAGCATCTGTGCGTAGCAATCAACAGAATATTGGAGCGTGGGCAAAATCAGCGGGCCAGCATGAGCCCCGATAATACCGCAACGAAGCTCGAGGCAGATGCGGAATTCGATCATCGGCAGCTTAGACGAAGCAAGCGATCCTTTTCAATGGACAGGAGCCGACGGTCATCTGTGCTCTCCGTCATCTCGCTCGACCAAGTGGAAGACCTCGCCTCGCTTCCTCTACCACTGTATTCTTGCGAGATCTACAATAAGAGCCAATACATCTTCGTTAAGCAGCCTGCGTCTGTTCGTACCCGAGTGCGGCCAAAGTCTGCTGGGTTTTCCTTGGGAGTGTTGGAGCCACGACAGAAGTCGTTGGTGACAAAAGTAGCTTCGTTGTGGAAGGTGCAAACAAAGGGGTTTGATATTTCCGGACCTTTCAATGCGAGACATAATACACACATTGGTATGGACATCATGACAGGTAAGATGAGAGTTTTGGGACAGGAGGTGGGTAGTTATCGATGATGGAAATTGTTTGAATGCTGACCAATGTAGACACCCGAGACCATTGCCGCGAAGAACGTTGGGTGGATGACGTAGGAGGAGATCTGGTTATCTGCTTCTTTTCGGTTCTTTGTATGATAATGATGCAGAAAAGGGTTTGGGTTGTTGAAATGGCGTCTATTGAAGGAATGGATTTCTCCAGATAATAACGACATTCTAAGTTGGTGCGAACTCTGTGTGGCTTTGTGGGACGTTGTATGACCGTGGTGAAGCCGTCTATCGAGTGAGACCCGGGCTCCAAGCGTAACATAGTGTTTTCACCGACTGAAATACTGTGAAATGGATTCCTCATTTTGCTTCAGTCATAGAACATCACCCGCGGAGTCTCATATACGGCGTGTTGAAATACTGATTGCTTGAAGCTTGATTCTATCTAAGAGAGCCACAAGGCCATATATATATGGTACAAGCACGTACGTACTGATCTAAATGTAGAGACGGCTGAGCTCCGTCAGCCCGTATCAGATCCATCTCCATCAGCCCGTATCAGAGCCAGCCCCGTCAGCCCGTATGAGAGCCAGCCCCGTCAGCCCGTATGAGAGCCAGCCCAGTCAGCCCGTATGAGATCTATTTATGCAACACTCCCCCCTCTTGCTACGCTCTGTGGAGCAAGAAACAAAACAAACAAACAAACAAAGATGATGCGCAACTTGTGATTCCCATAGTAGCCTCCTTAAAACCCTGCTTGAGAAGTGAGCAGGGAAAGAGTACTACCGTAGCCTGAGGATGGCCATCCATATATAAACAAAGAAAATCCGTATTCCAAAAGACAAGTGAAACAACCTTAAAACCTTAACTTGACCTCCAATTGACCTCTATTACCATAAACCCATTGCTTTCGTGAATTTCGTATGCTTATCTTTTGTAAGTGCTTTCGTGAGTATATCTGCCACATTTTCGTCTGTGTGTACGTAGGAGTAGTTGACTATTCGGCGATTGTGCAGATCTCGACTATTGTGATAGCAAACGTCGATGTGCTTAGATCGAGCTTTGATGATTCCCGTGGTGATTAGAGTGAGAGCACCCTGATTGTCGCAGTTGATTGGCAGCGGTGGTGAGTCTCTCTGAGAACCGTGAATATCCTTTTGCAATTGGAGTAGCCATTTCGCTTCTCTGGAGGCCTCCGAACAGGCGATGAATTCGGCCTCGAGAGTTGACATGGCGATGAGGCCTTGTTTCCGAGACTGCCACGAGACTGCTCCATTGCTTGCGAGAAACACATGGCCTCCCTGGGATTTGCGGTCCGCGCTGTCATTAGCCCAATCGGAATCCGAGTACCCTACGAGACTATTGCCGATGTCGATGTCGATGCCGATGCCGATGCCGATGCCGATGCCATTGCCGGTGAAGTGTAGTCGAAAATCGGCTGTAGATTTGAGATACTGAAGAACTCTCTTAGCAGCGGTCATATGGCTGGTGAATGGCCGCGAATTGTAACGAGAAAGAGCAGCGACCGCATACGAGATATCTGGCCGAGTTGCAAGTGCTGCGTACATTAGTGATCCCACGACTGCTTGATAGTCTGTGATATCTTCCTGTTCCAGTTCCTTCTCCCCCCGATCCTCGGCCAAGTCCAATTTTACATTGGGATCCATGGGCGTCGAGACACCGTGAGTATGCTCCATGCCGAATCGTCTGAGGATTGTGGCGATATAGGCTTTCTGACCGAGACTGATTCCGGTATTATCTCGGTGGATTTCGATGCCGAGGAATTGGCGTGCTGGGCCGGGGTTCGTGATCTTGTACTTCTCTGAGAGTTTCGCTTTGACTTCGATCGCGGCTTTGGTAGCAGCATCCGGATATGACATGGAGATATCGTCGACATACAGAAGTATCAGAATGCCGTCGCTGCGGAGATAGAGGTTGGGATCGGCTGAGGACTGTGTGAACCCAAGAGAGAGTAGAAAAGCATTGATATCGTCGTGCCATAGCCGTGGAGCTTGTTTAAGGCCGTAGAGAGCTTTCCTGAGTCTGACAATGATCTTTGGTGCGTTGAGACCCTCTGGCCATCCTTCTGGCAAAGTCATATAGATGTCGTCATCGTCGATTTCGGGGTTTAGGAAAGCGGTGACTACATCCAAGTGGTCCATATTCCACCCGTATTTCCCGATGAGAGAGATGAGATACCGAAACGTGGTTAGCTTCCCAACAGGGGCATAAGTCTCACCGAAATCCGTCTGCTCGTATCCCTTTATGACTAGCCGTGCTTTATACCGTGTGGACCCGTCAGGATTGTGTTTAGTCTTATAAACCCACTTAGAGCCAATCGGCTTAACTTGTAGTTGCCGTGCTTCCCGAGAGTTGAGAGCGGAGAAGGTATTATTGAGCAGGATCGATGTGCTTTCTTCCTCCATGGCTCTTTTCCAGTGATCTCGTTGAGGGCTTTCCATAGCTTCCGCGTAGGTGTATGGATCTCCAGTGGCTTCGGATGCCGTTAGTGCTTCTGCGGAGGCTTTACCTTGACTTCTTGTGACACGACTCCCTATCGGCGGAGCTGGAGCTGGAGCTGGAGCTGGAGATACTGGCGGTACTTGGCTTAATTTCTTGATTGCTGCAGCCGAGCGCCGGGCAGTCTGATCCTCTTCTGCGGAGGCGCCGGCTGTGGGCGATGTTTTCTGCATCTGCTGCCGAACGCTGGGCAGTCTGATCCTCTCGGCGGAGGCGCCGGCTGTGGGCGATGTTTTCTGCTTCCTCGTCAGGAGCTTCATGCATGTGAGATCTGGATCTCTTACCTATCTGCGTAGGTTGACTATCTTGTCCTCGGAGAGGCTTATCTCCGGTATCTTGTCCTCGGAGAGGCTCATCTCCGGTATCTATTTCGTCGACATATTCCTCATCTTCTGGTAATCCAAATATGTCGATTTCATTGCTTCCATGCTGACACGACATGTGTGCATTTCTTTCTTCGTCAAAGACGACTTCTGATTGGGCTTTCACCTTCTGGAATTCGGGATCCCATATCCTCCACAATGTCTTTGAATCGTGTGTGTAGCCTACCATCATGCAGGGTTTTGACCTTGGGCCGAACTTGCCCTGGCGGCGTTGAACTTCGGGAATGAGTCTACTGGCGTAGCATCCGAATCGACGTAGGTTGTGAAGAGAGGCTTGATATGATATTTCGTTGCCGTCAGCATCGTGCGTCGGTTTGCCAAATCCATGCAGCATCTCGTATGGCGTTTCGTACGGTGCTTGATAGCCATCGTGGTCATTTTTTCTTTTCAGGCCTTCATTCGGTGATCTCTGATGGAGATAGACTGCGGTATTGACTGCTTCTCCCCAGAACTGAATGGGAGCCTGGGAGTCGATCATCATCGCCCGAGCCTTTTCAGTGATTGTACGGATCATTCGTTCTGCAACACCATTCTTATGATGAGCATATGGAGGGCATGGCTCGTATGTAGTACCGCGGGCCGCGAGGACATATCGGAAGGTCTTATTGTCGTATTCTCCCCGTCCATTATCGCACCGGAATCGCTTGATCTCGTATCCCATTGAGTCTACTCGGGCCTGAAATGACTGGTAGGCAGAGGTGCAGGTCACGGCTTTCTTATTTGGGAGCAGCCATACGGATGTGTACCTCGTGTAGTCATCGATGAATAGTATATAGTATCGATTGTCTCCGAAGGTTGGTGTAGAGAAGGGACCGCACACATCCGAATGTACAAGTTCAAAAGGCTTCGTAGTGCGCTTGACTGGCACTCTAATGAACCTTTGCTTGTGCTTGGCCTGGATGCAGACTGTGCACATTGAATCATCGTGTGTGTATCCGCCAATCAGAGTTTTCATGGCTGTAGGATTTATATGGGCTAATCATCGGTGCCATAGTCTTGATTCTAAGATTGTGAGAGACTTTCGAGTGGACTTAGTTTTTGCTGCGGTAGGTGCTCTTGGAGGCGAGCTTTCTCTCTTTCTCTTTTTCCCGTTTTCGGTAGTCGATGATAGGAGTGCGGTTGCGGGAACTATGATATATATGCCATTGATTAGTTTTCCGGCGAGGGTGCAGGAAGATGGCGAAGTTATGGAGCATTTAGAAGTTATGGAGCATTTTCCGTTCTGAAATATAGTCGTATGCCCGCCCAAATCCAATTGGTTGATCGATAGAAGGGAAAGTCGAAAAGTAGGAGTATGGAGGGCTTCGACTTGATAGCCCTGTATGACGTTGACGAAACCATAATGCGTGGCGGTGACTGAGTTGTTGTCTCCGAGTTCGATTACTATAGGAAGTGAGAGCTTTTTGAACGTTGAGAAGCTGCTGCGGTCATTGCACATGTGGTGTGACGCTCCGGAGTCAATGACCCACTTCGGAGCGGCGTCGGCGGCGTCGGCAGCGGCGGCAGCGAGAGCACAAGCAGATAGTCAGAGTGTATCGCAGTCTCCGGTCGTAGCGAGAGCTGCTGTAGCAGTGGCTTTCTTCACTCTCCACCATTCCTTTATACGTTTGTAGGAGACGCAATCGACTTTGACGTGACCTGGGAGCCCGCACTGGTAGCAAATGCGCTCGTCGTTTCCTCCGCTGTTTCCTCCCTCCTGAGCGCGTTTCCGCTTTCTGCATGCATCTGTAGTATGGCTGTCAATTTTGCAATAGGTGCACTTACTCTCGTGACTATCTCCGCTTCCACCGCTTCCACCGCTTCCACCGCTTCCACCGCGCCCACCGCGTCCACCGCGTCCACCACGCCCATGGCCTCGACCTCGGCCTCGGCCACGGTAGCCGCCACGCTGGGAAAATAGGGCGGCTCCCGTGGATGCATCTCCAAGTTCCTTGGTAAGGCCAGTTGTAGTTTCTTCTTCTAGGAGGTCGTGCATGGCTTCTTCGGGTGTGGGCAAGGGTCTTCTATGCTTCAGGACCATTAATATCATCGCATACTGTGATGGCAATGATGTGAATATTTGCGTGCGGAAATCGCGATCGGTGATTGCATCGTCTGTATGGTCTAATTGTGTGCGGTAGTTACTGAGCTTGGTGAAGTATGCTTTAAGTGGTTCGTCCTCCTTGGGTCGGCAAGCACGGAACTGGCGAAGGATGTCCTGTCTGCCGATATAAGATCCGGCGGTGTCCAGGCTGGTTTCTAGTGTATTCCACATCTCGAGAGGGTTTCTCATTCCCTTGACGATGCGCCGTACTTCGAGGGAACAGGAAAGTCTGATCATAGACGCAGCTTCGGCTTCCTTAGCCTTCCAATCATCATAGTTGTCATCGTGGTCGAAATCAAGGGGCTGCGGTTCAGGATCATCTCCGGTGACGATTGCGTATGCTTTCATGGCTGACAGGATGAGTATCATGTCGTCTTTCCATTCGTCGTAGTTTGCGTGAGTGAGCTTAGGAATGTCGCCCCACCTGGTTTTGTTGAAGGCGGGTTCGGAGGAAGTTATCGAGGAAGACATCGTGAGATCGTGGAGATGGTGTTGAGGTTTAGGGTTCTTGAGGTTTTTTTTATATGGTAGCGATAGCCGGGCTCATAACCTGTTGAAATACTGATTGCTTGAAGCTTGATTCTATCTAAGAGAGCCACAAGGCCATATATATATGGTACAAGCACGTACGTACTGATCTAAATGTAGAGACGGCTGAGCTCCGTCAGCCCGTATCAGATCCATCTCCATCAGCCCGTATCAGAGCCAGCCCCGTCAGCCCGTATGAGAGCCAGCCCCGTCAGCCCGTATGAGAGCCAGCCCAGTCAGCCCGTATGAGATCTATTTATGCAACACGGCGTATGAAATCTTAACGAATAACGAAAGCGTATTAGAATGAGGCTCTGTAGTATACTAACTCTGTGGTACACGTGTTTATATGGCAACGTTTAAATTTAAATGGAATCTCCGTTTAACCAGCGTTTAATTTGAGTGCAACGTTTAAATTTAAACAAATTTTAGACTATTGTTTCAAGTTAGGCGGAAAATGTACTAAACTTGAGTAAATAGTTAAGAGGGCTAAGTGGTCAGGGTTCGTTCGGTTTGTCAGAGGTACTCGGGTATGGAAGCAAATCGGAAACGAATCTGGGATGACAATTAAGCTCACTTGAACAAGCTGGGGTGCGATATGGTCGATTAGTTATTGTAACATTGAATAAAAGAAATGTAAAGAGCAGCAGCGATAAGCTGTCGAGCACAGTGGCGTGAACGTGTTAATGATGGTTAAGCGGCAACCTCAGCCCCCATAATAGTCTTGTTCAGTGCTGCTCCCGCTATCACTTGGTGGGTTAGTTAAAACTACAGCAGCTTCACGGCATCGCGACAATATTCCACTCTCACAGAAAACGGCCTATAACAATGAACGGCTTTGAAGTTGCAGGCGTTGTTCTCGCCGGACCAGCTGTGGTCGCCCAATTGCTTAAAATATCATGCGATAGTTACCGATTACTCGTAGGGCAAAGGTGGCGGAAAATTCGAAAACAATCTAGCTCTGCGAGTATGGATTCAATGTAGCACAGGTGCAACTTGAAGGATGGATCCAAACTTTGTCTGATAGCGGGGGCGACTTATCCTTGCTTATTGACCAAATCTCGAAGCGGTACCAAATGGTATTGGAAACATTGGCGTTGATAGCGGGTGTATTTTCCCAGGTTGAACAGCTGGGAAGGGTATGGTGTCGCTTGCGTCATAACTACTAGTCAACGACACGATGTCAATGCAGTCGCTGGAAATTTTTATGACCGGGAAAAGCCCAAGTCAGATCGCGAAAGCTAGATTATAGTGCAAGACACCTGCTTCCGCTCCCGAAGGCATCATATGGGGCGCCATTCATACCCAGCCATTCCGAGGCAGTAGCACCTCTTCCTTTTTCGACGGACACCGCTGTTGTCTACAACTTTGACGCTCTTACCAAACAATGGAGACGCAATTTCAACATACTCTTTTGAGATATATCTTGAGACCCATGTTCTAGAAGTGACAGAATACATCTAATGGATGGAGAGAATTGCCGACGAATACTAAAAGATGCTCTCGACATTCCGTTAATATGCCTGGGAGTTTTCTAGCCGCGGGGGACTTTAGCTGTTGCTTGACGATTTGCAGCGATACACTGCCAATCTCGAATCGCTTACGCAAGTTGCTTTCCGAGGTAAAATATCCAGTGTATCTAATAGGCAACACTAACTCTCAAGCCAGCACAACCAATCGTCAAGTACTCCTCCGCTTTCAACGAATTTCGGGTTCCGGTTAAGCTTCCATTCTCTCAGCTCAAGAGATTCACTGGCTGCGAGGATCATCTTGTAACAATTAAGAATGTGCTTGAGCTAGGTTTGTCAGAAAAGAACCGCAGTAGTGGGCAAACTGTTATTCTTTTGCATGGCATGGGTGGCATGGGCAAAACACAGATTGCTCTCGAATATGTGCACCGCCACCCAAGGGACGATGCATCCGCTGATACAAATTTAGGCTTGCGATTCTTACGACAACGGGGAGTTGATTACCATGGATCAGTAGTTAACTGAGTTTTTCTTGTGCGTATAGAGTGATTATTATATAGGAAGGAACAGTATCACTTCTGGGCTTCTCTCAGTGCTCACTGCCTATTTCTAACAGTCTTTGCAAACAAACAAGTTGGTGCTTCCTAAGGTGTCATTCTCTAGCTACGCTTTAACGTCTCTTTTGGTGTCATTATCATGTCTGCTACAACTAAAAGGCACTGGGCAAGCAAGTATAGTTCTTGGAATACAGTGGAAAACGTGGATAAGCTGCTCAAGAAGGCTCTTTGGATTGCAAGGGCGCAAGCTGTGTCTTATTCTGAACTACTTACCATCTTCCTGACCACTGCGTGTCCGTGAGCCTGAAAGATGTCATCGTATGGTACTTTGTATTTTGTAGACTTTAATCAAAACACAGACTAGACTGGCATCTTTGACACGTAATAACGGTGAAATGTCTTGGGTGATAGTGAGGGTGACAGTCCGGAGGGGTTGCGAGCCGTTTGCCTGGTTGGGACAGCATTGAGAGTGGAAACTAACACTCGGCAGGACTGCAAGTGGTTATTCGAGAGAGAGATCTCAACTCACCTAAAACTTTGTTACGATGAGTACATATTCTGAAGTACATCTGGGATGATGACGAATTAACTGACGAAAAATTGGCACTTATGCCCTGTAATCTTGGGATACTCAAGTTCTACTGGGAAGAATCCGGTGTGGTGGCAAAATTCCTCTGGAAAGCCCTAGGTTTGTACGAAAAACTCCTGCATCGCAGTCTCACGAAGGAAATCACTTTCCTTCACGCAAAGTAAGGATTAGCTACCATATACCTTTACGGAAACATAAACCGTCACGATTATCGTATTGAGAATGTTGCCCTGTTGCTTGAGGATGCCTTTTTGGGGCAAAGACTTCTGCTAGGCGAACTTGACAGGGAAACTTTAGTTAGTCTCGACTTGAAAGGGTCCTGCTTTCAGAGGGAAGGAAAGCTTGCTGAGTCCTTCAAATTGCGTCAGAAATGTCTGGAGTATACAACAAAGGCGCTCCCCGAGAAAGATCCCGCCAGCTTTGTTGCCAATTCCAATTTTGTCTCGTTATATATACGGCTAGGCCAGTACGATCGGGCATTAGAATATTGCGCGAAGAGCTTAGATTTATGTGAGAGGTCCAATGACTTGGACCACAGAAACTCGGTAATGACGCTAGCTAATATGGTCTACTTTTTCACCACAATTTGATGGACTACGAGAAAGCTCTGGAGTACTCGCAGAAGTGTGTAGATGGATATGAAGCCATGTGGGGGCTTGCGAATTACAGAACGCTGGGTGCATTGGGGAGAATTTCCCTCCGCGTTGAGAAGCGCGAGGTGGTAGTGAAGACGACGCGACGGCTTCTTGAAGGATGGACGGTAGTGTATGGTCGGGACCATGAGAAGACGTAACAATTGCTTGCGGAGGTTGAGCGCCTGTCCAATTCGACGTAACGGAGCAACTTTTCCCCGAGTGAGGATGGATCTTCTTAGATATGATTATCAGTCACGAACGAGGGGACTTTTGAGGAGACAGAAGTTGGGAGTCTGTGTTTTCTCCTATCTGCAACGATTTTTTTTTTGTTTTAACTGCTGTGCTTGGTTCTGCCAAAGGAGCCGTAGCCGACTTTCAAATATTCTATCTTATCGGCTGGCGCAATTTCTTGTGCCAAACGACCGTAGAAAGTGACGCTTATTACTTGGTGGTCAATATGCCTTCAGCTTGGAACCTTTCCGGACAGTCAATCCTTATAGTCAACTCGCGGCAGTCACTTTTGACGATCTTGTCGTTCCAATGTGGGTTGTTGAAACAATGTTTGCGCAGAATGTCTCAACAGCATAGGTCCATCCTGCACTGTTTGAGACGGCAGTTATGCATGGCTTCAACCTGCACTCGCTACTACAACACAAAGGACACGGTGGTCTGTGAGATAAAGTGCGGGTAGTAAAGTAGTCAGCTGAAGACTCTTTCTCTCATTCCAAATGTTCGTTCATACTACTCTGATGTAAAATTCTTCACACCGAAATACTATCGGATAGCCACAGGTAGTGGTACCAAGATATAGAGGCCATCAGGTGAGGCTGAATGCTTTCTTCAGTCTACCCTGCAAGTTCCTGGTGTCCCACCGTTGGCTGATTCTCCTATTCGCCAGATTAAGGCAAAATGCACAACGGAGCTGGCCAACTCCCACCCCATCAAGTTACTAGAGCAAAAAGTTAGTCAGAGTTAGTAGTGAGCACTAGAAGGTATGGTTTAAGATCAGGGCGGCAGATTAATAGGAAGAATTCAGTTTGAGCATAGTTGGTTGTACACTTCTCTGAGATGTATGTATATAATTTACTTAGCGATAGTTGTAGTAGTGGTGGTGATGATGGGCCTGAGATTGTCAGTTACCTCAGCTATTTATTAAGAAAACCTCTATACGCAGTGTAACCCTCTTGACTGAGTTTATGTAGGATAACCCCATCAAAAATGTTGATAGGCAAAATGAAGAGAAGGATTCGATAAATCTTTGGCAAGTACCCAAACCCGATTTCTCTCCATTTTGTGAGTGGAGATGCAGCGAGTTGCATTAGAACTTGAAGACAGCTTTAATGAGTCATGTTAGGGTGATACTCAATGTCAATTGATATGTCGCCAATGACTACTCAATGTCATAGCTTTCACAACCTTTGAACATAAGATGGGAAAAGCATAATAAATCATAGACTTGGTAAATTGGCGATGAAACCTTTTAATTTTCGAATGTTTTTCCCATGTGTGAGGGTTATACCGTACACTCGTGGTTATCCGCAGAAGAAAGGGTTAATGTTATCTCACAGTCAAGAGAGGGTTATACTACATAAATTTGTAATTAATTTTACGGTACATAGTGAGTGCTAGTGCTTAAGTATCAGCCTCATACTTAAAATCTGGGCTGCATTCCACAGTTCCGGGCTGGTGCCTACCTCCTCCAGCTAATTTGAAGAACTAGAATATGGAGGGTCTCCAGACCTTACGGGAAGTACTCCTCACCTTACACACAAGTTCCATTAAATTTGCGCGTTGCATGTCTCTCCCTCTACTCCATTTATATCAACAAAACGACTTTCCCTTTCCAACCTATAGTAGGAATTCTGCAACACCTGCTCAGATCTTCAACAACATCCACCGGGTACATCCTTCTCATTTTGGCCCTTCTGTAACCCATGTTATGGGGAGGGGTGCCATCTCACGTAATTCCACCGTGATGAAAAACCGAGTGCTGAGACATGATCTCCTTTATAGAGAGCTAATGGACGGCCTTTCTTGCGCTCAGAATGCTTTAACTTGCAATAGGCTCGAGACTTGTTTAAAAAAAACCCCAACTTCCTCAATTCTGAATTGCTAGACCCATTGTATCACCTCGGAAGCCGATCCGCGAATCCGTTTCACCGGCTCGGGAACAACTGTAACAAGGCGTGCGGAGTGGCCGACAATGATGACGGACATGACTCAGATGAAGTCATGACGTCAATACAGAGTATTCCTTACGAGGAACCGCTGCAGATGACCGCTCCTATTATCCGTTGCAAGGCGTGGATGAATGATCCTGTCGGGGTTAGCGAATACGTATGGTATCTAAAACTCCAGAGCACATGGGAAGCACAGTCTGAGAAAGTGATTTCTCATATCCAGCCAGGAAATGGTGCACCATCTGTTGACAATGACGTTTACGACCGCAGATCGGGACGATCTTTAAGGTCATACTAAGGGAACTACTCTAATTCTAGCTCTTGAGTTCGTACGGGCGCGGTTTATTACGGTGCGGGAGTGCTATTTTAGAATTCAGGTTCGCGCCTACGGTGCAGGCAGATGGTTCAGGTATTGTTATGGTGCCGTGTATTAGCAATTGCACATTCCCTCATTCGTATTGCTCGACCAATGGATCGGACATCGCCACTCCTGCCAGTGAGACGGGTCCCAGTTATATGCAACTTAACGTTAAATATCTACTGCGCCCTCCGCTTGCGCGGGTCGTGCGATGCCAATATCTTAACTAGGTATGTGTGCGTGCGTCGCGGGTACGCGGTACCTAAATTGAGACCGGCTGGTGGAAATAGTACTAGGGGCGGGCGCTTTAATGCAGTTAGAAATGGCTGCGATTAGTGTGTAACTCTGTCAGTCGGTTGGCGGTTTCAGTGGCGCTTAAGCGCCAGGGACACAATAGGTGCAGGTACCCATACCCGGCGTAGACAAAATTGGAAGTGCTTCATTGAACGCTACATGAACTGGGGCCAGAGTTACCCCCCGATTTCCTAGCATGGTGAGTCCTCGGAGGATATTCCACATCTCACTCCTTCCCCTCACACCCCTTCCCCGGTCTCGTTGATTCGAGCCCTGCACTCTCGGTTTCGCCTTCTATATGCGTCTCGTCGTATTTCTGGCAGTGGAGAAGCCGTGGTGTAAGCGAGCTGCGACCTGGAAGTCACCTGGCCCGACGTCAATTGGCCAGCCCTATGGCTGCTGATCGGAGATGCATTCTCCTATCGCACAGAATTCAGCTTGTGGTTGGGGAAAAGCTTGTTCTTCCGGCTGGTGCTGCGCGAAATTCCAGTGCAGAATCCTTGGCAGATGTGGGAAAGGCTTGTTTCTTCCAGCTGTTGGGGGAGATTGTCGTGCTGACTTCAGCCGCAGAGGCTTCTTCTCTTGGACCTGCTAAGCTGGTGGGGGAGGGAGACGAGATGAATTCTCACCGGCTTAGCCAATTAACAGTACTGTAGATCTACCAGCAGCGGTGCTGTAGAAAGTGTGACTTGCCACATAGGCTTGCCCAGACCACTCGCAATGCACGAGAGGCTTGTCTCGAGGAGGGGTGACGTGGGATTTGCCGTGGATCTTGGCGTCAGACACCGCGCATTCATGCAGCCCTATGCGGAAACAAAACCGTCGACGATCTGCAGTGCATTGGGAGTACTGTGGCGCGTGTGTGCTCGAGATAGCTGCTACCGACCCAGACGCGGGGAACATGAGTGAGATGACCTAAGGCGCAGTTGTCATTTTTGGAGCCGGTGATGGTGAGGCGGACCGACAGGAAGCACTGGAAGCCTAATCGCCATCGCGTGCCCATTGTCACTGCAGTATAGGTTCATAAGTAGCAAGGTACCAGTACGGTCAGCTACTTGGCGACGCTGTGGATGGGCTGGCTGGGCTGGTGGATGGGCCAGGCGGGGAGAGGGGACAGAGGGGGACAGAGGAGGAGAGGGGAAGTGCAGATACAGGCTATATAGGCACCTGTTCTCCCCGTGTTCGCTGCGTATTGTTTCTTGTTTCTGCATTTTTCTGCTTCTCTCCACCATCACTCGCTATTAGCAACTCGCATCACCATCGTCAATCGTCGCCCTCGTTTCCTATTCTTACGACCTCGGACCCTCGCCGCAACAATGCCTGCCCCAGACTCCGGTGTTGCCTCCCGCCCACACTCCCACAACTCCCCCCCTTCACCCTTCACCATAGCAACAATAAAGCGTCTCGCAACCGCACTCTCTCTCCACCGCCTGCGGAAAACAACAACTGCCGCAACCAAAACCGACGAGAGCCATCCCACCATCACCACCGCCACCTCCAAGCTCTCCTCTCTATCCGCAATAACAAATGTTAAATCTGCCCTCGCCCGTTCCCGACGCCGCAAATCTCGCGGCTCGGTCTTCACCTCCGTCACCCCCTTCCCTGAGCCCATACAAACCCTCCGTGCCGCCGCCGTCTCCACCGCCGCCGCAATCGACCGCCATCCCGCGCACCCAAAATCCCCAGACGAGTATATCGTCTCCGGCAATGTGGCTGTGTTTGCCGCCGCTATTCCGGCAAAATTCTACCGGTTTCCCGGCGAGGGCGTCAAGGAGCTTGTGTTGCTAAAGGCGGATGTGTTACTCCAAGACCTTGTACGCCCGCTTAAGGGGAAACGTTTCGGCGGTGTGAAACTGGCCGGGGTGAGGCTGGTGAGACAAACTGAAGCTGAAGGCGAAGAGGCAGGGGTGTGGATTACGGCGTCGATCGACTTTGTGGGCCCGTTAAGAGAGGCGGGGCAGTTGATTGAGGGCTTGTTCGAGATTCAGAAGGCCGCATTGGATGTGAAGGGGTTTGTTGGGAGTGTGCCTGACTGGAAGGCGCCGTTGGAGCCTGGGAGATTTGGGTTGAAGGGAGTGATGGCGGGGGAGTATAAGGAGGGGAGGAAGATCGCCTTTACAAAAGTTGCGGTTGAGCTGAAGGTTGAGAGGGAGGAGGAGGGGGGGTATTCTACTGCTGTTGAGTTTAGTGGTGATGTCGTTATGACTCTACCTGGTGGTGTAGTGAAGATGGGGTGGACAATGATGGAGGAGACTCCGGGGACATGGACGTTGAGGGTAGAGGATAAGGAGATTGGGGATGTGGTTGGGTTCAAGGGGTTGAACGTAAGTACTGTTTCGGTCGGAACTGAAGATGGTGCTGACATGATGTAGCTTGTGGACTTGGAGTTTGTAGCAAACTTTCCGGTTAACAAAGATATATTGGATCTCAACTTTGAAGTGCAGGCTGGACTCAATTTCGGTAATATTGCGCTGCTTCTGAAGGGGGGTTATGGCCAGGATTTCTACTTGGAGACCAACGTGCCGCATTGCACTATGGATGATATCCGGGAGCTTTACACTTTGACGACGGGACGTGAGCTTGAGCCTTTCCATCATTCGATCAAATTCGACGATATTACCTTCCGCGTCGATCCAAACGGACTTCAATTCTCGGGAGAAGTAACAGTTGATGGCCATCGGTCTGTTGGGGCGACTATTGCTATAAAACGGGATGGTATCGCAATTACTGGGTCTGTGCTTGATATCCAGCTTGGAGCAATTACCGTAGAGAAAGGACAGCTTGATATCTTTATTGGGAGACCAGCAGGGAATGAGACATCAAGACAAAGCGGCTTCGCCATTACAGGGAACGTGTCGTTCCACCACCTTGAGCTTGAAGTTGCTGTTTACACCACCTTCACCGAGGGCGAGGGCGTGCAGTGGACTGTTTATGGCGAGATTGAAGGGACCGAAATGCAGCTTCATAGACTGGCACCCGATGTTAAAGACAGCTGGTTAGATCTCGAACTGACGCAGGTTGCATTCATTGCCAGCAGCTGTGACTCTCCGAAGGGGTGTTACAATGTCTTCGATTACCCGATTCGGAAAGGAGTGCAGTTCTGCGCAACAATCAGCAGCTGCCTCAAGCCTCTGGACCATGTCGCCAATAAGCAAATTAACGGTCTCGTCCTTCGTGCCGCATGGTCACCAGACCGCGGCTTCAGCTTTGGGGTAGTACTTCCTACACCTGTTGGGATTAACCTCACAAAGAGCATCACTTCGGGACCGGTGGAAGTTGAGATTATCGTTTCCAAAATGCCGCAGCTTCAGTTGACCGCTTCCGTGAACTATGCTGCTCCGCGCCAGTCGCAACCTTTGGTTTTTACCCTTGGTCTCAAGGCGGATCTTGACTCTGCGGAGGGCTTCGGACAAATGACGAACTACTGGTACGGTCCCTTCGGAATCGAGGGGGTTAAAATCGGACCGAACGTGGCGCTGGAAGTGGGCATAATCTATGCCGTCCTGGTTGCAACCGGTACTCCCTCCAAACTTGGCTTCTCTGCCGGATTGGCAATTGGAGATGTGGAGGCACAGGTTCGCGCGGTGATTTCGGAGGATCCGGCGGATGAGTTGATCTACGCTTCCTTGAACCAGCTGTCGATTCAGGATCTAGCCAAATTTGCCTCACAGATCTCGGGAGAGGAGATACCCCTCCCACCAGAAGATCTGTTGTGCTTTCGGAATGTGCTGCTATATCTCTCTACTGGGACCTCCGTGGGCACGACTTATTACCCCGCAGGTGCATCGTTCAGGGGACAAATGGATCTGTTCGGACAAACTACGAAGCACGAATGTACCGTCGGTGCAACAACCAAGATTGCGACGGAATTCGAGGGACTGCAACTGGGACCTCTTACCGTTGGTGGAGCTGTTGGCGGGAAATCCTGCTCCGCGGTTGTGGAGCTCGGTGTCGACAAGCAACACATACTTATTGATGGCGCAGTGATACTTTTCGATTTCGAAGCATCGATCCACGGCGTGTTTGACATCCTCCCCACACCGAACATGGAGTTTGAGCTGCGTCTTGCATATGCAGAAGCACTCGAGATCACACTCGGCGCGAAGATAGTGGGTGTACCGAGTTTCAGCAATCTTTCCGATGCGGACTTTGAGGTGTATGCGATTCTTGAACAAGATATCATTGGGTACTTAGTTCGACAAATTCGGTACTGTATCGAAGCGCTGTCCAAACTTCTTGATGGCGGCATCGATGCAGCCTACGAATTCATCGATGATGCCCAGGACGCTATCGAAGACTCGATCGCCGCCGCCGTAGATACTTTCGAGGAGGCGAGGATTGCATGGGAGGAAAAGCAAATCGCCGTCAAGAACGCGCTGCAGGAAGTTCAGGATGACTTTGAATCGAGTATTAAGTCCCTTCAAGATGACCTTTTTGGGACACGGAAGGAGGTGGAGGAAGCAATCTCCAATGCGCAGAAAGAGCTCGAACAGGCAAAGGTACAAACTGTCACTGCTGTATCTTCTGCCGCGCATGAGGTACGCAGGACAAAGATGGAGCATGAAAAGGGGATTGCATCCCAGTTGTATGCGATCCGCGAGGTCAAGGAGAAGACTAAATCTGCGTTTGGCGCGGTCGAGATGAAGGTTAGAGAGACTGAGGAGAAAGTTAAGCGCACGCAAAGTGAATTTCCATCCCGCCCCTCTTTTTCACATTAACTGACATAAACAGGCTACTACGACTCTTGCGACGTCGCCTACCAATCCGCCCTCGAACAAGCACATTTCTACAGCCCAATCAACGTCCACCTCACCGCCCACCGCCTAAAACACGTTAGAAACGACGCCCTGGCAGAACTAACTACTCTTAAATCCCTCCTTGCACACGCCAAAGCATCCGCCGAATCCGCCGCCTACACACAACTCAAATCCGCCAAGGAGGCGAAAAAACAACAACTCCGCACCGCCCGAAGCCTCCGCGACAAGAAGGTTGCCGAGGCCGAGGCAGATCTGGCGGCACATAAACAGGCATCCCAAGCCGTGGTACAACTTTGGGAAACCCGCGCCGGTGAAGCAGAGGTTCGCGCAAAGGAAGTCGAAGCGAAAGAACGCCAACTCGATGACTTTCGCCAGCAGCGTTCGCCGATCGTAGAGAAGTTCCAGCACAAGGCGGAAACACTCCAGGAAACCGAGGAGTTCACGAGAATGAAGGGTGCACAGGAGCAGAGGCGGAAGGCGGGTCTGAAACGGCTCGACAAGGAGGCGGCTAGGAAGGTGGTGGATGGGATAGTGGATAGGATTGATCGCAGGAGGAGCGTGGAGGAGGTTGTGCTGGATGTTGAGCGTGTGGAGCTTAGGGGGAGCTTGAGGGAGCTTGTGGTACATGGCCGCCCACTAAAGGCTACAATGATGGTGGTGGTTATGGGCGCAAGAAGGGAGGTGGTTGTGGATTGGGGATTGGGGGATATGGTGGGGTTGGTACAGGGTGTTGTGGAGGCGGCTTGGGAGGTGTTGGGCTCTGAGGAGTAGTGAATTTTTTATGTTCATGGCGTTTGCAGGACTGTTCGGGGAGCAGGTGTTTAGCTGCAGTTATTTATGGTGTTGCTATTGCTATAGACGTGTATAAGTACTTTAAGGGAAAATTGGCTCTGTTGAATCCAGCTCTACAAGATACAAGGTATGGTGGCGGCTTCGCCGCCCTTTGGAGGCGCCCAGATTGATCTCCAGCCCAGCAAACCCAGAGTTGCCATTTTTAGCAGCTCCTATGCTTCCAGATGTATATGGCTCTAACATACTCCTAGAATTCAAAATTTGTTAGATCTCTTGGCCAGCTCCCAGTGAGCATATCTCTCCAAGTCTGGGTGAGTCTCTATCGTTTCTGTGGCCAGAGCAAGCATATTGGCAACTGGGAAGATGTCTTCTGCTGGGTAACTCCAATCAATTCAAGTTCATTTAAGTCCATGAGTTTTGCTCTGATCACAAAGTGTTCTATACATGAACTATGCATAAACAGGTCCTCTTTCACTTCCTGGTCTCCAATTTACTATATCACTAATATTCATAGTGCAGCAGTAAAAAAATGCTCCAAAATACTGTTCATTCACAATTTCTGACTCAATATAAGAGATATCGTAAATCTAAGACTTGGAGGTGAGAGGACATAGTTATCCACATATTTTGTATAGGACACTTTGTAATCAGAGCCAAACTCATAGAATTAAAAGGGCAAGTCATTTGGGATCTGAGTTTAAGTGGTATGTACTTGCCACAATCAGCCACTCAGCCACAGAATTACGACCAATCAGAATCGAAAAAGATACATGTCGTGTCCTTATATGAATAATGATACGAAAGGTCCTTAGTACGTTCTTGACTGCAGAATACAATAAGTGAAATGATTCCTGATTACAAAATGGAAGGAATCGTGTGAGATGCCCAGGTAGGGGATCAGCCACTGCACATATGCAACATTCCTTTTCTCACTCGCGTGACTCCGGACAGTCAACTTTGACCACCCCAGTACTCCGAGGTGCTTAATGTGAACTATCTCCAACACTCTAGATTATCTTAGATTGTTGCAGCTTTCAGCCCTAAAAGCTCTTTGGTCGATTAATGTCAGGCTGAGGCATCCTTGGTCGTTGGATTGGTCAAATCTTATGATCGGCATTCCAAATAGGAAGTGTAACAAATCTAAGAAATCAGGCATGTAAGGGATAACCTGGAATTTGGTGACAAAAAGAGGTGCAAAACTACAGTACTAGCGATTCCTACATGGTCACCCACTGCAGTCATAACCTGGCGATGTTATGCTTAGATATGGCTGAGCCTCGCATTCATAACTCTATGACTGTAGCTGACAATTTTTCGTTTCCTAGATATTATTGAGTGCAGTAACCTAGCGAATGGACTTAACTGTGATTCCGTAAGAAAGCGAAGGCTAGAGTATCTAGAGTATACGTGGGCAGTTTATCACTTAGAAAAAAACTAGAAGAGTTTGTCTGCTATTCAGAGGAAATAGAGAAGCCTGAATGAACGGCTTTGACAACTATTTGGAATTGATGTGGCGAGACTGCGGCGGATACTGTAGTGACCACATGGACGGCTTTCCTCAACATGGGAACGATCAAAGTTAACTGCCGCGAATTGAGCTTTTAGAAACGACTGTCGGGAGAGACCCGGCATTTCTCAATCACCATGTCTCCGGATAGTCAATTTTTGCAGTCAAATCGCACCAGTCAACTTTGACTATCCAAGTTTTTTTGGGTCATAAAGTTGCAGACGAGTGAAGAAAGTGAGTGGACGCTTGGCATTTTCGCGAATCACGCGCAACGTTTGAAAGTCGATTCCTCAATACAACACAGGTCAATTTGATTAAGAATTGAATTACAAGTAGTATACATATGTAAGAAGCTCTACCATCGTGTAGGACCACCATTGTTGTGAAGCAGGGTACAGACCCTCCTAGGCATGCCATCTATCCTCCAGTGAACATGCTCCCACGGCAACTCCTCCCACAACTGCTGCATGACAATAATAATTTCCTCACAGCCCTGACGTCGTTGTTTAGGGTCCCGCATTACTTTTCTGAAGTGCACTTTCCACATAGACCATACATTGATGATTGCACCCTCCTTGTACCAGTTATTGACAATGCGATGAATGGCAGTTTATCCCATTCCAATTTTCTATTGCATTTCACAAAAGGAATGGCCTTCAGACTTTAGCTGAATAACCCAAATGGATTGATTGTGTGTTGACTCCCTTCTCCTGCCGTCAGGGTGGCTAGGCATGACTATATATGGAGTGGGAGCCTGGGAACGTGTCGGGGTTGCGCGATGTGAAACTAGCGCGGGTTCGCTCACTTTCTTCACTCGTCTGGTTGTCCATATTGTTAGTGAACTATTTTCCTTTCCTTTCCTTTCCATAGTAGCTTCGGTGCATCCTGTCACTACCACCGGTACTACTAACAGTCACATGAGGGTTATCAGGCGAGTAGCAGGCGAGATATGCCAAGTAGAGACCTGCGGAGAGTATGCAAAGGCCGCAGGTAGCGAAGGCCATCACGAAACACAACTTTCTTTTACTCTAAGTGCCGAATACACAAACTAGGGTAAACTTAACGTCTTCATAATGCTTTGTCGGAACCTGGAGACTCTCCGAGTCCATGCGAGAGTGTCAGACTTCGGGGCTAACAGTCATTTAGACATTGTAGGAATGCGCTGCGTTATAAATTTGCGGGAATTCCAATGCCTCTGTAATATGGGTGATTCTACAAGATATCTGTGTCTCCACTGTTCCCAGCAGCGGTTGACACTGCACCCCAAGTGCGTTTGACACCAGTAATACAGTAATATTAATAGTAATTGGCTCCTACTGTCAACAATTATTCTACTACAGCAAGCCAAATCAGCAGTATTTTGGAGCTGTTACTCTGCCAGAATCTTGGGACAATCAAACTTGACAGTTGCGGTTTGATTGCAAATTGACTATCCGGAGACACGGCGTTTTCTCAATGTTACATATCCGGTGGCGAGTGACTCAGAGTGGCGAAGCATCAAAGTTTTCTCATGATTCTCTGTATATAAATCGAGTCTTTCTCCTTCTATCCTTCTCTTCACTGTATCATAGAATCTACACACGGTTCTTCCCTAAGTACTATTGCAACAACTCAATGTAGTTCGCAATCGAGTGATATACCATGTCCAGAACGGTTGTCCGGTTCCACCACGGGCTGGAGATATTGCCGGCCACAAACCGGAGATCTTTGAGTTTTAGTAGCTATAGCTCGGAGTTTATTAAGTGTATTCGTGTTTGTGCATAATTGGGGAGGGGTTGAAATTATTCTGCATTCAGCCGCTTGTAATTAGGCCAAGGATATTGTTAAGGGATCATTATTATCCTCCGAGTTGCGGATTCCGGGAAAGACGTCTGCAAAAACCCGGATAATTGGGTATACTTACAGGGCGTGGCGGTAATAAAAAGTAGCTACCCAGGAAGACCGCAATATGGTGGTGAAATTGGAAATATAGCTAATTTAGGGTTACGGGATCTCTCGGGGTCCAAGGAACACCCACTTCAATGCTGAATGGCTGGTTTGAGATACCAAAGTCCCGCATCCCTCAACGGTTCTTGAGAGATTTCGAGGTTCACTTCTGAATGGTCGTTTATTCGAAGGTTATCGAATCCGAGAACGATAACTTAACATAGGTATTAACAGAGAAGTGAACCTGTGATCAGGGTTCGAAGTTGTGCTGGTCTACCCACCCCGAATCTTGAAGTCGAAATAAACTATTCCCGTGACCAATAAGAGAGTACGAACACTCTGCTCTTTCTATTGTCCAAGTACTCTTTAAGTTATCGTGTTTGCGTAGCATAGGTAAAGTGAATCGGCCTAATCAAACACCAATCCTACACCCAGCAGTTGAGTAACTGCTATATTTGGCAAGATGTGTTAGATCTACAGCTAGCCTGTAATGAGATTAGGTGGGGCACGAAACGGCTCGCCTGTTGTGGGTAGGCTAAATATCCGCACGAAGCAAGATACCCTAGCTATCCAGCGCTGGAAATCTAAACCCGACATCACTACCAGTACAGAATGAATCGTGCTCGCCACTTAAGAGACAATCGGTGGCCATCCACTGCCACAGCCCGAATTGATCAAGCAAGATGCGTTTTGGGAGTCTTGTTGCTGACAGCAAGGCAAAACTCGCTAGCTTACACGGGATTACCTGCATCTCTCGTCTACTTTCCCGATGCCTCATTTATAGTTATTACTTCTATAACTTCTACAACACACTACTCGTACACTCTCGTACTACAGCCCCGCGTTCTTATGCTTCTCCCACCCTTCGTCTCGACCACTGGTGCAACTTTGCTACCTTCCTATTCTTCTCATCAAACAGCTTCCCGGTAAGTTGTTTGTACAAGAACTTCGTAGCTCCATGGAAATCGTTGTTATGATCCGAGTCGGTGAACCATTGCACGTCAAGTTTTTGTGGGGGAACACCCGCGTTGATGAGGGTATCTATCATTACCGCGGAGTCTGTGTAGATGTTAGCGGGAAAGAGTGGAAAGGGCCAATGTACATACTCTGGAAATGCACGTTGTCATCTCCCGTGCCATGCTGCACCAACACGCCTCCGGCGATGTTCTTGAATCCGTTCGGTTTGAGGATCGCGCCCTCAGTGTAGCCCACCTTATTCATTTCCAGCGTCTTGCCTCATCAGTACATGTCATTTTCATGGAGCAAAACACGCAGGGACGCACCTTCATATACCGCTCGGTATACATACTATCATAAAACCTCCAATCGCTGACTGGGGAGGTAATCAATCCCAGTGAGAATATGCCGCTGTCGGTTTCGATGACCTTGCCGGTAAGATAACCGCCGTAGCTCCAGCCCCACATAACGATGTGGTCTGCATCCACGTATGGCTTCTTTGCCCAGAGACTACCCGCCCACACCTGGTCTTCTGCCTCGAGCTTTCCGAGCTGCTTCGAGACGAGCGAGCGGAAAGCGCGCCCCTTGTTCCCCGTCCCCCGATTGTCGACGGTCACCTTGATGTACTGCAGCTCTGGATCGGAACCTATGTAAGTGGTCCAGCCGACGGGGATGTACAGTTTTACTACCTCTTGTGCGCCGGGGCCGCCGTAGGGGTCAAAGAGCACCGGATACTTTTTCCGAGGATCAAAATTGGCCGGGAGGATCTCGCGTGCGTTGAGGGTGTAGCCAGAGGGGTGGGTGAGGGTTAGGTATCGAATGATGGGGAGCTTGTACGCGGCGAGTTTAGTTTTGAGCTCATCGTTGGAGTTGAGGGTGTCCAGAGGTGTTGTGGAGTTGATGGAGTATAGTTTTTGGTATGGGATGTCGGGGCCGTTGTAGCTGAGGATGTAGTAGCCCCCCGAGGCTGAGAACGAGGCGCTCCAGCACCCAGCGGTCCTGGTGTCGACGAGCGCCTTCTTGCTGCCGTTGGTGAGGGAAACGGAGTACAGGTGGCGCTCGGTGGAGTGGCGCTCTGTGGAGAGGTAGTAGATTAGGCCTCGTGCGACGTCGAGTTTGACGTTCCGTGTTACCTCCCAGTTGCCGGAGGTGAGCGCCTTCGGGGTGCCGCCCTCCACCGGAAAGAGGTACAGATGCAACCACCCAGAGTGGTCAGAGAGGTCGAGGTAGTAGGAGCTGTTGCCCTTTCCGACAGTGCCAACGTATTGGATAGCACGGTTATTGTCGAGCCAGCCGTCAGTACCGTTACGTTCCCGGACAACTTTGGTTTTTCCGGTTACTACATCAACTAGGACATGCTTATCCTTATCTTGCACACGATTGAAGGTGCGGAAGATGACTTTCTCGTGCTTCTCCGCCACCCATGCAACTTCGCCGATGATCAGATCATCCGGTGCGAATGTGTCAAACACGATCTCTTTCACGTCTACCCCCGAATCGATGCTACCGACGTTCAATAGATTGAAGGTGACGATGGGATTGGTCTCGGACACTTTGGGATAGCGGATCTCGAGCTCGCGCGGGTACGGTGGTGCCGTCGTCTTACCGTCCATATAGTACGGAACCATGTACGTCGGCACGCCGGTCTCATTGAAGCGAAGGAAGGCGAGGTACTCTCCATCAGGCGAGAACCACAGTGTATACCGATCGCTAAAGATTTCTATTTCGTCAGCTCGGTTCCAGGCTCACTACGAATGGTTTACCCTCTTCATACACCCAATCCGGGACGCCATTGAACACATCGGGGCCGCCATCATTCGTAATCCTTGTCGCGGTACCGCTCCTCCAAATGTAGAGGTCATTCCCGCGCACAAACGCAATCGTATCACCTTTCGGACTCCATTCCGCATACTGGATATCACCATGCTGGTCCGCCACCAACGGCTGCACGCTCTCGGTCTCCCGGTTGTAAATGAAGTAGTTGGCGAAATACGAGTGACGGTACTGCTTTGTGTAGTTCGCCGAGAAGAGCACGTTCTCACGCGAGGGCTGGATCGAGAAGTCGTGGTACGTGAACCCGAGCTTACTCGAGTCGACAAAGGTATACTCGGAGCCGGTGACAATGTTGCGAAAGATGAGCGAGTTGGTGTCGTCGGAGACGACATAGGTGCCGTCGGTACTGGCGTCGGTCCAGAACGGCGAAGTACGGCTGGGAGCGAATCCTTCTCCAAATGCTTCAATGTAAGTAAGCAGCTTTGAACCGTCCTGAGCGAGGACAAGAAGCGAGAGCGAAGCCGCTGATAGTAATACGGCGAACTGCTGTAGTAAGTGTATACCCAATTGAGGGAATTATTTTGACAAATACCCACTTTCATGATAGTTGTTATCTCTGAAGTGACGGAGAAGTGAAAGAGTGAAAGAGTGACGTGAATCAACGAGTGTGGTCGGCAACAACGAACACCAGACACATTCGTCGAATATCGCTTTATTTATTTATCTGCCACATCGCAACCACCGTTATCCAATTAACCTAGTGTTACCGCCCTCGCCTGCCGCACCTACAATAACTACAATTAATCAATGGGATTGCGACGGACGGCTGCAGGGACATTCAATCCTTCTCAAAGCAGGTGTTTCCTCCGACAGAGCTGCACCATTGCCCCCCTCCATGCTCGATACGTCTAAATGATCTATGCGTGCTAAAGGATCGGTGATCATGCTAATGCTAAAGGGTTAGGGAAGCGGTGGTGACACCCTGGGAAATCCATCATGCCGTACACCATGTCTCTATTTGGCGGCCGATTTTCGGAGGGATATGTTTCATTCGTGGATTTGCATAGACTCAATTCTGGAAAATGTAACTCTGTGAACTCTGTTTGTCTCGTCCCCAGTCTCTCGACAGAGGCAAATGAGGCTCTGGTGTGCTCAAGAACACTGTGATTACATTAACTTCGACCCCAAAATCCCTTTATCAAATCCATTCCATTTTCACAGTTCATAAGAAACTCAGGTACCGGTAAGTGGAGGGTTGGGACCGACACCTCGACACACCACCTCACCGCTAGCTTTTGCCAAGCCGTGGGTCGCTGGCCAACCACAAGCCGCCCGGTAATTTCTCTACAGCCTCACGATGCCTAGAGTCGGGCGCCCTTCGAGGACCCCAATGCCCAGCGCGGGTCCCTCTACTTTCTCTACACCCTCAAACGTTTCCTCCCACTTTAGTTTATTGCAGGAGATGCTCGAAGAAGATAATCAGTGGGACTCGGATTCCTCTTCTGGTTACTCCAATTACGATTTCAATAACAATAGCGACACGGTTGCTTCCTCGATGCTTCCTATTTTCGCCTCTGGTGGAAAGAAGAAGCCCAAAAAGAAGAAGGGGAAAGGCAAGTCAACAACGCCGGCCCCCAAGACGACAACTACGAGTTCGGGAGTTTTTCAAACTGCCAAAAAATAACAACTGAATATCCTTGAGACGGGTTATCCTGATGAGGGTGATGATGGTTTAGATATGCCCCAAGATATGGCAGAGAAGATAGTTGGAACGGCTGTCATTAAAGTCATGGAGGCACATTTCGCGAAACTCTACTCGAAAATCGACAACCTGAAGACAGAAGTGTCGACGCTCAAGACAACTGTTGCGAGTCTTGTTGAGGAAAATAAAAAGTTGGGGGAAGTTAGGGGGAATGCGCCAGACCCAGAAAAGCAGCCACCAGCGATGCCTATGACACCAAAAAATGATCTTACGATCAGGCCACGACCACAGTTACAACTGTGAAAGCTAGTGGGAACACTGTTGGCTAGAGAGGTATTAACTCTAAATTGGACAAAGCACGTCAAAGAGGACAACGCGACACCTATGAATATTGATGAATCGGATACGGTTGAACCAGGGCGACCGGGTACAGCACCGAGATTAACATCCCCACCACCCACACCGTTGTATTCTCGATATGCTGGAGCTTTGGCAACGGTAAAGAGGAGGGAGAATGATAGGGGAGAAAATGATAGGGGGGAACAGACACAGAGTAAGCTGATAACCCCAAAACAACAAAGACAAAGACGAGGGTGGTCCGAGGGGTCAGGTAACCGAGTGACTGAACTCAGGAATATGACAACATGGAGGAAGAAGGACAATGATAGGGGCAGAAGACGATCTGGAGGGAGGGGAGGACAACAAAAGTGGGGAGAGTTTAAAGCCCCGGAAAAAGAAAAAGAGAACAATAAGGGACTACGACGAAGTCGGGTCGTTACGAGATATTATGATAGCCGGGGAGTTACAGAGGTGTATGACTGCCACGGCAGAAGATATGAAAGTTGGTGACCCTGTAAGTGCTAGCCGGGCAGGGTTTAGGAATGGAGGAGAGTCGGAAGAGTTGTGGTTTAGATCGCACCTATATGGTTTGAAGATCCTGCAGGGCAAGAATGTATCTTACGATTCTCTTTGGTTTTGGTTCACCGGGAAAAATGACCTTACACGACGTGCAACTCATAGAGAAGCTGTTTTTGGGCCAGTAATCCATAGCATATTTGACACGTGGCACTATGAGGTCCTATGGACCTGCAATTTGACTAGATTACTATGATACGCATGCGATTATGTGCGCTTGATACTATACATTATGCTGCATTCAGCACACTTGAAACCAAACTGCCAAATGCATATCATTGCACACTCCCAAGTATGCTCTAAAGTATACCCCTGATTGCACTCGATTGTACACTCCCAGGTTGCTTGACTTACGCTCCCAAGTACACCTCCGAGCACGTTCTCAAGTACACTCCCGGGCATACTCACAAGGATGCTCCCAATTGCACTCGATGCCACACTCCCAGCCTGCTTGACTGTACCCTCCCAACTAAGCTCTCAAGACGCTCTCAATTGCACTCGATGGCACACTCCCAGCCTGCTTGACTGTATTCGCAAGTATGCTCTCAAGACGCTCCCAATCGCACCCGATGGCACACTCCCAGCCTGCTTGACTGTATGCTCCCAAGTAAGCTTTCAAGACACTTTCAAGCACACTCCCGAGCACGCTTTCAAGTACACTCCCAATTGCACTCGATGACACTCCCAGCCTACTTGGCTCTACGCTCCCAAATACACTCTCAAGAGGCAAGATACTCCCAATTTCACTTGACTATATGCTCCCATGTATGCTCCTGTGTGCTCAATTCCGAGACTTGCTGAGTTGCAGGGGCCAGGCACCGGGAGGCGTGAGGCTGGTGGCAGGTGGCCGGTGTCATGGCGCTACGAAGGTACTTGCGAATAATGAACGGAAGTTCGGGATGGTGTGGAAGGAATTGGGTTACGGAACGGTGGAGACGTTGGGAGACGCGGAGGAAGTGGCGAGAGGGTGGCGGTATAATTTAGTACAATAAGGAAGTGGTCTGAGGTGTTGCAACGTCGGATGATAATGGCATGGTTGTACTGATAAGGAGTATTAATGAGGGTGTGTAAGATCATAGGATGAGATTCGGATGGTATATTGAAGCATGAGGAATGGTTCGAGGGTGGCAGACGAACTGTATATAAAGAGAGGTGTTGTTGGTGTTGGAGAATTTCCTTTTCTTCTCTCTTTAGTCGTTCTCTTGTATAGCAAAGCAAGTTACGACTTTGGAACAGCTTCGACTCTTGACTTGTCTTGATTCACTCGAAACGAATATCGAGCCCTTTGTCTTGTTTTCTGATATCACATTTTCATTACCAATATCACCTACACCCGACCCCGCCCGTTACAGCCGGTGTTGGGTGACTGGCGGCTTATGGTGGCCGAAATCATGACGTCGGTCGATATCATAGTCTGAACCTTATCCTTAGCATGGCCACCACGACCAGATATCACGATGCCTCACGGTCATGGTGTTGATAATTGCAGTCTTAGATTCGGCAGGAAAGGTAGACAATTCGATCTTGGGGTGAGCAGATCTCTGATTCAGATTTTCCAGCGGAATCTTGTACCTGCTTTCTATCAATTTTGGGCGTATGTGTGTGCAATCGGTCTGGGGCTGATGGAGATGATGGCGATGGCGATGGTGATGGCGATGGCGATGGCGATGGCGTTACGGGGGTGTATACCCTAAGTAACTCAACTTAGTATTCGCTGATACCAAGCTAAGTACTAAGGTCCACGGCCGTAGATTCTGTTCCTTATTCTTCAGATGACTCACTACCCTCTGAACTGGTAAGAGGTTGCATCTTCTGTTGATACTTTTTTGCCAGTGGAAATTCCGCGGTTTCCTTATCCAATTTAATCGCCCTTATACAGTCCTTTACTGTATGGGTTCCTTTCCGATCGGAAGGCCAAGCACAGTGCAGACACTCGGCTGCCACTTTTCTTCTTGAAATCTCGGCTTCCTCAATTCCTTCAGTTTTGGAATAATCTTGACAGCTCTTTCCTTTCTTACCCTTAAGAGCAGACTTAGTTGATGCTAATGGGTTTATCCGTCCAGTCCTGGTTTTCCCCTTGGCTTTAAGAGTTTCAAGGTCTCGTAATCTTCGGTAGTCTCGAAGGAATTCCTCGCACTCCTTAAGTACCCTATCTTGCCAACTCGGATCGTTTACCTTCTGTTGCTCTGGGGTCGCAGCTATATTCTTCGGTACGGAAACTAATTCGGACCTGGTTCTGAGATTATGGATATAATTGACCAGACCGGCTTGCAATTCTACAACTGAAGATATCTACCGCACACTTTGAACCAGGAAGATGTATTGGTTGCTTCGAGCGAATGCGATGATTTTCTCCAAGGCGTAAACTATAATATTGCTATCGTTCTCAAAGGATATTGTCATTCCCCAAAAGATCTTATCGCTCGTGATTAAAACAGTCGCAGGTCCGGGTGCGGGGCTGCCGCTACACAACGCTAATAGATTCTTAGGTATAATTATAATAGCAATTGGTATCATAAAAATGCAATAATAAATAAGGATGTTTCTCTGCTGGTAGGTATTGTTTTTGTCTCTAGCTGTTCGAGCTTGTCTTTCTCATTGCTGGAACAATGTGATCTCTTTATAGTCTCTCGAAATCCTCTTCAGACTATGATTTAATCTCTCGATTGGTAGCCACGTATCTGTGTGTCTTATATTCAATAAATGCGCCCGGTAGAGGCAGCCACGCTTCCCTATGGTCAACGTGTTCATGCATGATATCATATCGGCTCATAAATCAGATCATAACTTCAACTTTGACATCTCGCATTATCTTGAGTTTGTTTGGTAGTTTCTTGCAGGCTTATTGGATACCAGTTCATGCTGTAGAAACATAGACTATGACATGTATCAAACATTGTAATCCAGACTCATGCAAATCAATGTACAGTGTTGCTTCTGGCTAAGCCAATGTCATAAAATCCCTCAGTTACGTCATGCTTAGGTGGAGACAATTCTCGAGACAGTTCTCATAACACCGGGGTGTGCCGCACCTTTGCCCAACCCATTACGGAGAAGGAGGATTAGAGCCCACTTACTCGCATTGACTATCAACTGCCGTGCATGCCCCACCATGCATGTCCCACATAGTTTCCAGGAAATGAAAGAAGCCCTAAGCGGTTCTCGGCTTACTCCGACTGATCCTGCTTAACACTTCTCGTGACTAATATGAACCCCCGCTAAAGAGCATATTACTGGCTACTTGGATGTCTGGGTATGGTATGTACCCTCAAGGACTCCTCTCAAGTACCATTATCACTGTTAAGGGAGAACCCCTAACAGATGGCGATGGTGTTGGTGATAGTTATAGTGATTATAGTATCAGAAGTACTTAGACAAGTAGGTTGGCTACGTCAATGTCAGCATCAAAGCTTCTACAGACTTAGAGCCTTCTACTAGCCAAAGCTTCCACAGACCTAGAGCCTTCTATTAGCCAAAGCTTCCACAAACTCAGAGTTTTCCAACAGCCAAAAGCTTCCCGTGGA